>Ga0316206_1000050_pt1 | contig 255372 bp, 253 predicted proteins | sample 6monthpyrite_MG_FD_204942 | JGI IMG/M metagenome (GOLD analysis project Ga0316206, IMG submission 204942) | Microbial mat bacterial communities from mineral coupon in-situ incubated in ocean water Damariscotta River, Maine, United States -... | ecosystem: Environmental > Aquatic > Marine >...
ATATATTACTCACCCGTGCGCCACTCGTCAGCAAAGAAGCAAGCTTCTCTCTGTTACCGTTCGACTTGCATGTGTTAAGCACGCCGCCAGCGTTCACTCTGAGCCAGGATCAAACTCTCCATAATTGTTGTCCGAAGACTTGATTATGTAAAGATCACATTGCTGTGATATTTTACTGATCTTTTGCCCAAGAATTAAATTCATTGGCTTTGTTTTAAAGTCTAATTAACCACTGCTTAAAGTGTTAATACGACTGTTGTATGTTCTATGCCATTTCAAGCATAGAATAATAGTATCTATTACTATTTGGGAAACCATATCGCTATGGATTTCAAATAGAATAGACGGTTGTTGTTTATTAGTTATTTCTAAGTATTTATCACTACCTCTTTATCAGATATAGTGACTCTTACTTGCTTAGTTTTCAATGATCTCAAACTGGCCTAACTCTATTTGTTATTGCTCTTCAACTCGAAGTGCTACCGTTTGTGGATGGGAATTATAGGAGATTCAAACTTTAATGTCAATACATTTACAAAAGAATTTTAAAATTCTTTTGTAAATGTTTACTTTGTGGTTCATTATTTCTAATTTTTTATTTCTATATATATGTAAGCTTATCTTATGTTGCTATCTATTAACTCTTTACATATAGAATTAAGTATCTAAAACAATATCTTCAATATTTCAGAAGATATGAATGAAAAAGGAATTAAAATGGGACTTTATGATCGTGATTATGCAAGAGGTAACTCTCATGCTTACGAAACTACAAACCGTAGTGACACTCAAATAGTTTCTTTTGTAAAAGAAACTTATAAACTTTTTGCTGCTTCAATGATGGCAGGTGCTGTTGGTGCTTATGTTGGTGTTCCCTTAGCTGGAGCAATTCAGGGTATGATATGGCCACTCTTCTTTGTAGAAATCGGTCTACTCATTGGTTTGCAGTTTGTTAAAAAGAAACCAGGAATTAACTTAATTGTAATGTTTGCCTTTGTCTTTATGACAGGTATTACTATCTCTCCTCTACTCTCTCATACTCTAGGCTTGAGTGGTGGTGGAGCTATTGTTGGAAATGCTTTTGCTATGACCTCCGTTGTTTTTGGTGCAATGAGCTTTTTTGCCATCAAAACTACTAGAGACTTTACAAGCTATTCTAAGCCTCTGATGATTGCACTGATTGTAATTGTTGTTTTTTCAATTATCAATATGTTTCTTGGAAATCCAATATTTCAAATTATTATCGCAGGTGCTGTTGTTATACTTTTTAGTGTTTTAGTCATTTTTGACACTCAAAACATCATGCGTGGTGCTTATGAAACACCTATTGATGGTGCAATTGCACTCTATTTAGATTTTTTAAATATTTTTACTGCACTTCTTCAAATATTTGGTATCTTTGGAAGTGATGACTAATACTCTTTCACCCGAACTTTATCGGGTGATTGATGCAAACCTCAACAGACTCAAAGAGGGTATCCGTGTTGTTGAAGATATTATGCGATACCGTGATAGCAATACAATCCTCTCTAAAAAGCTCAAAGAACTTCGTCATCGTGCTCGTATAAGTGAAATAAGAGAACTACTCCAATATCGTGATAGCATCAATGATGTGCTCCGTACCTCAACAAAAAGCGAACTTAATCGAGATAACACTCTTAGTATTTTAATGGCAAACTTTAAACGTGCACAAGAGTCATCAAGAGTTCTTGAAGAGCTCTTTAAGCTACAAAATATTGAATATAGTGAAAACTTTAAATACATTCGCTATGAACTTTACAATTTAGAAAAAGAGATATTGCTTAACGAGTTACAATAAATACTACTTCAAACTCCAAATAATTAAATGGATACTCTTGCATCAGCTTCTTTGTTTCTTTAAAGTTTAACACATTTCTTGAACCGCTTACTCCACTGTGTTTAATATAACGAAACATTTCTCTTGTATTTTTAAATTCTAATCTATACTTCATCACTTCAAAATCTGCCTCAAAATATTTTTTTTGGAGTAATTCAATCTCCTCTTTTGTTCGTAGTAATGATTTTAAAGAGGCTGTTTCATTAATAGTATTAAATGTTCCAGATGTAAAAATTGCACAAGATAATGGAAGATGCAAAGATGCTATATTTTTAAATACTTCTTCTAAATTTTCAGCCCACTGAAGAGCAGATGCTGAAAAAATATAATCAAAATTATAGGTTTGCAGGGTTTCAAAAAGAGATTTATCATTAAAATCACCATAAATTGATTCTATTTTTTTAGATTTAGGATGTAATTCCAGCATACCTGGTGCAAAATCTACACCTATAAAATGTTTATACTTCCACTTAATGGCTTGGCAAAGTGCTCCACTGCCACAACCTAAATCTAAAATATGTTTAGGATTAAATGGAACTTTTTGCAAGAGTTTTTCAATTACCTGTTTTTGAATACTGTTATATGATTCATACTCAAGAGCATGTTTTGAGAATTCTAAGCTTATTTTCATTTTTTATTAATTATTAGAGATAAGATAAAAAAGCCTATAACACTCAGTACTATTGTTGCACCAGAAGGCATGGAGAAATAAAAAGAGATGCTCATGCCAAATATAACACTAAAGAGTGCGAAAAAAAGTGAAATCAACAGAGTGTTTCTAAAACCCACTCTATATTGGAGTGCTGATGCCGTTGGAATAACCATAAGTGCCCCAATAAGAAGTGTTCCAACAACTCTAATCGACAGAGCAATAATGATAGCAACAATAGTTACAAGCAAAAAATTTAATAATTTTACTCTCACACCACTTGTTTGGGCAACCTCTTCATCATAACTTATAAAAAAAAGCTCTTTGCTAAAAATGAGCAATAAGGCAAGAGAGACTGTGCCAAAGAACATAATTGTGTAGACATCTTCATTACTCACAGAGAGAATAGAACCAAAAAGATAAGAGAACAAAGAGTTATTAAATGCACCACCTAAAGAGACAATGGTAACAGCAAGAGCTAAGGAGCCTGAGAGGATAATAGAGAGTATTGCATCAGAATAAAGGGAAAAGGTACTTCTGAGATACTCTATGAGCCATGCAGAGGCTATTGCAACAATCACAGCCATCCATAAGGGATTGTATCCAGCCACTAAACCAACAGCAACACCAACTAAAGCAGAATGAGCAAGTGTTTCACTCATTAATGAGTAGCGTTTAAGAACTATAAATGTTCCACTAATAGAGGCAAGTATCGCAATAAAAAGACCTGCAACAAATGCTCGTTGCATAAAATCATACTCAAACATTTCTAACATTTATATTCCTTAATGCTCGTGTTTATGGTTATGAAGAAGATGTGCTTCAATACCATAAAGCGTTGACATGTCTTCACATGAAAGTGTCTCTTTTGGATTATTACATATAGTTGCTTTTTGGTTTATAGTAAAGAGCCTTCCTATATCATCTGCTATGACTCCAATATCGTGTGTAATAAAAATTATTGTAATATTCTCTTTTTTATTTAGTGTGGCAAGCAATTTATAAAATCGCTGTTGTGAGACCATATCAACACCAGTATTAGGCTCATCAAGTATTAGAATCTCTGGAGAAGATGCAAGAGCACGTGCTATCATCACACGCTGTCGTTGTCCTCCTGAAAGTGTTCCAACCATCTTCTTTTTTAAATCAATGATATCCATTTTTCTCATTGCATCATCTATAATTTTTGCATCATCTTTAGAAAAACTTGCAAAAAGACCTCGATTTGCAATTCGTCCCATTTTGACTATATCTTCTACTGTTGCTGGAAAATTTTCATCTACTAGAGATGCTCGTTGTGGTACAAATCCTATCTTATGCCACTCTTTGAAATTCTTTAATTTCTTTCCAAAGAGTCTCACTTCTCCAGTGCTTGGTTCTTCTAAACCCAAGAGCATACGAATCAGTGTTGTTTTTCCTCCACCATTAGGACCTATAATAGCAATATATTCTCCATGAAAAATTTCTAATGATATATGAGATAAAATATCAACACCTCTTACATTGAAACTTAAATTTTTAACATCAAAGATTGGTATCTTGAATTTTAAGGACACATCATAGCCTTAGAGAGTTTTTTTAGATTTATGTACATCATTGTTTCATAAGTACTGTTTTGCTTCGCTTCATCTGCCGTAATATTTGCTAATGGTTGTAAAACTTCTATAGTGACACCTGCATCCTTTGCAATTACTTTCATAGCTTTAGAGTTTACAAAATTTTCATAAAAAATCGTTGTAATACCATCATTTTTTATCTTGTTAAATACTCTTTTAATATCATTTGGGGTTGGATTTGCCTCAGGAGATAGTCCGCTTAAGGAGGTTGTATGAAAATGATATTTTTTGGCTAAGTATCCTATAGAATTATGATTTAATACAATAGTATTTAAACGACAAGAAGAGAGGTTTTTTGTATAATTCTCATCTAATCTTTTTAACATACTTATGTATGTATCCCTATTTTTAATATATTTTTTTTCATATTTTGGCTGTAACTTTACTAACTCTTTCGTAATCACAACTGCAGATTTTTGCATATTGTTAAAATCTAACCAGTAATGCGGGTCAAGTCTGTTATGAGCACACTGCCCATCGTGGTGTTTGTGAAATTCAAATTCATCTGAAGCTAATTCTCTTAAAACTACATATTTGCTCATATCAATAGCTCGATGTTTAAAAGTTATTTTTGATATCCACGGTTCAAGACCCGCTCCGCTATAAAGGATTAAACTGCTACTTTCTATCTCTGCCATCAGTTTTGGAGTGAGTTCAAAATTATGTGGATCAACACCAAAGGGGAGTATGTTAACAAGGGAGATTGTCTCTCCTGCTATGTGTTTCGTAATATCATAAAGAGCAAAGGTGCTAACAGACACTAAAGGATGTTCATTCTTTAATTTTGTATCATTGTTAAATACAAAAAACTCTAAAAATATAGATAAAATAATTAGAATAAGAGCAATAATTTTAAAATTTTTCATTGTTCACCATTATAAAGCTGTAATTTTTTGTTATTATACCCTCTTTTACATTTGATAATATAAGTTTTTTTAGATATAATTCGCCACTTTATTAAAATAGGAATCTATTTATGACAACTAGTCTTTTACTTATTGTTCAAATTGTTTTAGTTATTATCTTAGTTATTGCTGTGCTTTTACAAAAAAGTTCAAGCATCGGTCTTGGGGCTTATAGTGGGTCTAATGACTCTGTATTTGGAGCTAAAGGTCCTAGTAGTTTTTTAGCCAAAGCCACTTTTACTATTGGTTTTTTATTTGTAGTAAATACTATTACACTTGGATATATGTACTCTCAAACAAATCAAGCATCTGTTGTTGATGAAATGATTGAAGAGACAAATGTTGTAGCACCAAGTATTACAACAACATTGCCAGTAAAAGAAACTAATAGCTCAAAATAAACTTGTAGCATTTATGCTACAAGTCAAACATCGCTATTTTACTAAATCTTAAAATACATCTGCTACAATTACATAAATAATTTTCATAAACTTAAGGAAAAAATATGCTAAACGAAATATTTGACAGCTGTAGTGCAAAAATGCAAGGAAGTCTTGAACATATGCATAGAGATTTCAAAACATTAAGAACAGGAAAGGTTATGATTTCTGTTTTAGACAATGTTAAAATCGACTATTATGGAACAGCTACACCTCTCGACCAAGTTGGTTCAGTTATAGCTGCTGATGCAACTACTATTGTCGTAAACCCTTGGGAGAAAAATTTACTTGGAGATATAGAGACTGCAATTGCAGCCGCTAATATTGGAGTAAATCCTAATAATGATGGTGATCAAATCAAACTATTTTTTCCACCAATGACAGTTGAGCAACGTCAAGAGTCTGTAAAGCAGATGAAAGTAATGGGAGAAAATGCTAAAGTGAGTATTAGAAACGATAGACGAGATGCAAATGATAAGATTAAAAAACTTGAAAAAGAGAAAGAGATAACACAAGATGACTCTAAGTCTGCTCAGGATTCTATACAAAAAACTACAGATAAGTTTATTACACAAATAGATAGTATCTTAAAAGAGAAAGAAGTAGAAATTTTAAAGGTTTAATGATGGATGTTAAAAAAATCTATATGGATGCAGATGCCCTACTAGAAGGACATTTTAAACTCAGTAGTGGTAATCATTCACAATATTACTTACAATCTGCAAAAGTCTTAGAAGACCCAAAAACTGCAAAAATTCTAGCAGATGCTTTAGCAAAACAGATTGAAGCTAATGGTCTTAAAGTAGATACAGTATGTGCACCTGCTCTTGGAGGATTAATTGCTGGTTTTGCTCTTGCAACTGCTCTTGATGTTCGCTTTATTTTTGCCGAGAGAGTTGATGGCATGATGAATCTACGTCGTGGTTTTGAAGTAAAAAAAGGCGAAAAAGTCTTAATGTGTGAAGATATTATTACGACAGGCGGTTCAGCAATGGAAGCTGCTGATGTTGTCAAAGAGTTTGGAGGGGAGATAGTAGGTATAGCTGCACTTGCAAATCGTGGTTTTTGTCGGCGTGAAGATAGCAACATAAAAACACAAGAGAACTGTAAGCTTCCTCAAAATATTCCATTTTTTGCACTTGATGATTTTACATTTGAAATGTATACAGCAGAAACATGTCCTCTATGTAAAGATGGGAGTGAAGCTATTAAACCTGGTTCAAGAGGAAACTAACCTCAAGTTAATACTTCGGGTTTCCCAAAATAATACCCTTGTGAATAGTCTACCCCAATTTCACATAAAAGTTTATAGATAGCTTCATTTTCAACAAACTCTGCAATAACTTTAATATTTTGTTCCTTAGCAAATCCAACTATTGTTTTAACCACAGACAAAGAAAATTGACTTGTTGTAATATTTTTCACAAGGCTAGCATCTATTTTTAATATATCAGGTTGATAATCTAACAATCTTTCAAAGTTTGAGTATCCTGAACCAAAATCATCAATAGCTATACGAACTCCCAAGCTTTTTGCTCTTGATATAAAAGATTTGATTACTTCAAAATTTTTAAAATTTTCATCCTCTAAAAGTTCTATAATAATCCTCGAGGCCTTCTCTTTATGAAGCTCTAAAAGATAAAAAAATTTATCACAAATGTCCTTTGTTTCTATATCAATTGCAGATATATTTATAGATATATCTGCCTCTGTTTTAGAGAGTGCATCAAAGGAATTGTCTAAAACAATAGAAGTAATTTGTGTATAATATTTTCCCTGTTTTGATGTTTCTAAGAAAAAGTATGGAGCTATAATTTTATTATTTTCATCAATTAGTCTTACAAGAGACTCATATTTAACAATTTTTTTACTACTATTTTCAACTATTGCTTGAAAATAAGAGATAATTTTTGAGTCCTCTATAGCTTTTTTAACCATTTTTAAAACTTCTATATTTTCTTCTGCCTTAATCTGCTCTTGCTTTACAAAGTTATTAGCAATAATAAAATTTTGTTTTGACTTTAACAACTCTTTTAAACCATATCGTGCATTGTCAAAAACATCATCACCATAAGCAAGACTTACGATGACAGAAATATCATAATCTAACTCACCAATATTTATATGTGAGCCATTCACATTCTCAATAAAAATTAAAATACCTTTAATTATTTCCTCTATCGAGTAAGTAGAGGTAATTAAATCTTTTGAAAAAGCATATTCACCATTTCCAAGAATAAACACATTTTTAAAGGAGAGGTCTTGGGGCACAAAATCAAAGAGTTTTTTTGCAAATTTATCGCCTATGTCTTGAATGATTTTTTGACCATAAATATTTTCTATTACATCATAGCTCTCTATTTTTACTAAAACAACTATTGGAGTATCTGAAAGTTCAATTAAATCATTCAGTTGCTTAAAGGGATTCATAATTGCTGTCACATCATGTCTTAATGCTATATACTCTATAATATCACCATTTGCTTCCATAATAGGTTTTACAGTTGTATCTAAATAGTAAGGTTTTCCGGTTTTAGATACTCCTTTTAAAATCCCTTTCCATAGCTCTTTATTTATGGTAACACTCTCCCAAATATCAGCTGTAAAGTAATACTCTTTGTGACCAATTAATTCTTCATTAGAGTACTCTGAAATATCGCAATATGCATCATTAACATATGTAATTCTCTCATTGGTGTCAATAATAGACATAATAGAACTACTATCTGTTACATCTTTATACTGAACTAACAAGTTTTCTAAACGTTTTGCTTTTACTCTATCGATTGCAATTCTTAAAACTCCAATAAACTGTTCAAAGTTAATCGGTTTTAAAAGATAACCGTTTACACCAATTTTAATGCTTTCAACAAAAAAATCTGCTTCATTATAGGCAGAAAAAACAAGAGCTGTCACATCAGGTGTATGTTGTTTAATCTCTTTGAGCATATCGAGTCCATTCAATTTTGGCATATTAATATCTGTAATAATAAGATCTATTTTGTTTTCTTGAAATTTTTTTAAACCATCTGTGCCATCAATAGCAACTGTTATATTCTCAAAAAATTCATTTAAGATATCTAAAGTTGATTCTCTTGCATCTTCATTATCTTCTACATAAAGCAGCCTCAAATGCTTTGTTTCTTTTATAATACTACTCAATTCATTCATACTTTTTTCCTAATATTATTTTAAATACCGCACCATCTTCACTATTTTCAACTACTATATGCCCTTTGCAGTGCTCCTCAATTATCATTTTACTCATGTAAAGGCCTAAACCTGTTCCATCTTTCTCCAATTTTGTTGAAAAATATGGATCAAAAATTTTGTTTTTTATGCTCTCCTCAATTCCTCCACCATTATCTTGCACTTCAAGAATACAGTTTTCTCCATCTTTATATGTATAAATATGAATAGAGGCATGTTTGATATCTCTTTCCAAAAGTACATCTTCAGCATTTTTAATAAGATTCAAAATAACATGTTTGAGTTCATTAGGGTAGGTATGAAGTGTCTCTTCGCACTCTAGCTTTTTTGTAAAGGCAATATTATGATCATTTAAGGATACACTAACGAGCTTATGAACAGAGCTCATTATCTCTTTATAGTTTGTATCTGATTTTTCTTTATTTGGTCGAAAAAATCTTCTAAAATCATCTATAGTTTCACTCAAATGTTGTACATAGGTTAATATATTATTTGACATTTGTAAAACATACTCATTGTCAAGTTTATTTAATTTCGTTTTGAGTTTTAAAGAGCTACTTGTTGCACTAATAGCATTTAAAGGTTGTCTCCACTGATGTGCTATCATACTTATCATTTCACCCATTTGTGCAAGTCTTGCTTGCTGCATCAACTGCATATCTTTGGCTCTATTTTTTTCTACCTCATGAGTCACTTTTTTTGCAAGATTTTCATTAAGATCATTAAGCTTCTGTGTCTCTATTTGTAATTTACTTGATGTTCTATTGAGTATTGAGTTTGATTTTTGAAGTTCTTGAAAAACAAGATTTTTTTGCTCCTCACGTCGTTTATCTAAACGAGAAAACCATAAAATAGAGATAAAAATAAAGATAAAGAATCCAAAAACTACAGCAAACAACTTTCCTAAGCTGTTAAGCACTAACAGTATTGTATTTTGCTCTTTGAGAGAAAACTTTATTACAAGAAGTGCCTTTACATTCTTTTCAATAATAATGGGACTAATATATGTTCCTAACAAATTATGCTTATCAGCACTTTTAAAATAAATGTCTTGCTTTGATTTCCATGCTGTTAAATATTTATTTTTTTCTAAATCTGTCCACTTTTGTGGGTATTCATTGTCAGTTAAATAAATAAAGTTGTTCTTGTCTTTGTTAGGTTTTGCAATTAAATAGATATATTTATATTTACTTGTAATAAAAAGTTTGAGGTTAGACTCTATATATTCTCTTATGATGATATCATTTTTTAAAGAGGTGCAAAAATCTTTTTGTACAATTCTTGTAATATCTAATTTAAGGTTATTGCTTAAACTTCCTAAGTGCTCCATATTTGCTTTATGATTAATTTGTACAATCTCTTTTTGTGTCTGTTCATAGATAATACCCATGGCAATAGAGATAATAATCAAAATTATTGCAAAAACATTAAAAATATATGTTAGTCTAATTTTAGAAAATATTGTTTTCATCTTTTAAAATTCCAGTGTTGCTTTTATATAGTAGTATGCACCGCTATAGCCATAAGGAGAATATCGTGAATAGGGTTTAATTCCATTGTTTCCATAAAAATTATTGACATCACCCCTCCATTTGTTTGGTACTGAATCAAAAATATTATTTCCTCCAATAGAGAGTTTTGCATCTTTAGTAGCTTGAAATGATACTTGAACATCTGTTGTCCATGAAGCATCAAAATCATAAACAGTACCATTTAGCATCTGGGAGTATGCACCATATCGACTCATGTTAAGTACATACTCCAAATCTTTTTGGGTGTATGTTGCAAGTAAGCGTAAAGAATCTTTAGGTTGACCATTTTCAATACGTACTTTTTCAACATCATTTTGTGTATTTGTATCTTTATTATTGATAGTGTTTTGTGTATAGTTTAACCAACTGTTCACCTCTAATATACTACTATTTTCAAACTCATAGCTATAATTCATCTTTAAGTCTAAACCTCTGGTATTTGTTATTGCGGCATTGGCAAAATAACGTATTTGTGATACTCCATACTTTAGTAAAAGTGCTTTTTGCTCCTTTGTACTTCCACTCAAATTATTTGTCAGTAAAATTCTATTATGTACATCAATATAAAAAAAGTCTAACATAAAAGAGAGTTTTTTTGTAGGTTCATAAACACCCCCTATACTAAAGTTTTTAGAGCGTTCTGAGAGTAAATTTTGTGCACCAAAAGCACGAGAGACTTCATGATCTGTTCTAAATGTTCCTTGATGAGTTAAAATACCCTTTTCATCTACAAAAGAGGATGTTTGAGCATAAAATGATTGTGCCAAAGAAGGAGCACGAAAACCTGTACTTCCAGATGTACGAAACAAGAGATTATTCATGATTTTATAAGATACTGCCATTTTAGCATTTGTACTTTCTCCAAAATCTGAGTACTCTTCGTACCTTGCAAAGACCTCCACAGTAAGTTTTTTATTTATGTCTGCAACACTGTCCATATAAAATGCAAGACTATCCCTATGTCTATCTACTTCATTACCTTGGGTAAACCCAGCAAAACCTTGTGAACCAGCTATTTTTTTTATATCTTTATTGTTTGTATAAGATGCTTTATCTCCAGCTTGAATTTTATATGTTTCATACCTATACTCTAATCCACTCGATATTTTTAAATCTTTTAAATGTTTTACAATATCGAAATTCGTAGTATTTTGAGTAAATTTTAAAGAACCATTATCAAATGAATTTGGAGAAGAATTACCTAGAGTATAGTTAATACTATCATTTACATAATAGTGAAAAAGATTTACTCCATAAGAGTTACTCAAGTCCCAACTTGTATCTTTTGAAAACTTCCCCTTTACTCCTGCACAAAGACCATAGTCTAAAATTTTTGCATTTATAATTGGTAGAAAACCATTTGAATTTGCAACATCAGAGTTTGGAGGCCTATAAAAAGCACTTGCCTTTGAATCCCTATAATTTAAAATAGCATTTGTGTAAATGTTTATATTATCTGTTTGCACAATTTCTGAATTAATAACAGCCTTATAATTTACACTATCAGGTACTCCAACATGAGTCAACACTCTTGGAGGCATGACTCTTCTGTCTTTACCTGCTCTTTGTGTGGCCTCTTGTTTAATAGCCTCCATTGTAATATTAAAAAAACCATCGTACTCAAGTGGTATACTTATAAAACTACTCGCTTGCTCTTGCACTCCATCACCACGACTTCGTTTGCCATATTGTCCACTTATAGAATTTTTATGTCCCATACCCTTTAAAATAATATTAATGACACCTGAAATAGCATCTGAACCATATTGTGCCGATGCTCCATCTCTCATAATTTCTATTCTCTCTATTGAAGCAATTGATATTGTGTCTAAATCTACATGACTTGATCCACGTCCAATAACACCATTTACATGAAGCAAAGCGGAGGTGTGTACTCTTTTTCCATTTATTAAAACAAGTACTTGATCAGGGCTCATACCGCGAATCGTAAAACTTCTGACATGGTCACTTCCATCTGCTACTGAAGTTTCAGGTGCATTAAACCCTGCTACAAAATATCGTAAAACGTCAACAAGGGATGTTAATCCTGAATGCTCTATCTGTTGGTATGTTATTACATCTATTGGTGTATTTGACTCAAGATAATTTTTTGCACCACCACGTGAGCCAATATCAGTTTTGAGTTCACTTTTGGTTGAGAGTAGCTCTTTTAAACTTTTTTCATATATATCACTCTGGTCACAAAGCAGTCTGCTGACAAATAAGGTGCTAAGAGGTATTATTTTATTATTCATAATGATTTATCTCTCTTTAAAACATCTACTACTCTTAATAGTGTTCTATCAATCCCAAAACCCTCTTCTTTCAACTTCTCAACATTAATCCTTATTTTTAACATCTGATCTAAAAAATAGAGCTGTATAATGCCACCTTTTTGAGCAAAACCTCTCTTGTCACTAATAGTTAAAATATTTTTATGTTTGGTATAGGCAAGGATGTCGTTTAAATTATCTCGATTACTTTTTGATATAAAAAGAACCTCACTTTTCTTCAGTTCATCAATACTCTTAATATATTTAATTTCAACTGGTTTATGTTTAATCTGTTTGTGCAGATAGACTTCATCAAAGAGTGTGCCAAATTCATTTCCCAGTACAGTAATTACAAACTTTGATGAATTTTTTTTCTTCCAAGTTATATACTTTGCAAGTTTTCCAACTATGACTGTTTTTAATTTATTTTCAGATTCATATGAATAGCTACAACTCCCATAAAAAAATAAAAATATTAAAAAACAGTAGAATGCTAACTTCAACATTTTATTTATTTGCTGATGATGAGAATCCATTTTAAATAACTTTAACATAAAAGCAAGTATACAACTTATAATATTAATTTATATTTAACCAAATCTACCTAATACTTCAATTGACAAGTCATCATTCTCTCGACTAAAACTTTTGCAACCTCAACTTTTTCATCAACAATAATTGTAATATTTAAATCTGAAAGCTTTTTTTTCTCTTCTAAAGAGGTTACTTTGACAATAACATTTGCATTTTTTGAATGTTGTAAGACAGCTTCACAAATAACTCTCTTTTTTTCAACATTATCTAGTGTGATAATAATTGCTGCTGCCTTCTCAATATGAAGAGCCTTTAAAATAGAAAATTTTGAAGCATCACCCAAATAAGCTTCAATACCTTTATGTAGTGCTTGAGTAACATGTTTGTTAGAGTTGTCTACCACAACATAAGGAAGGTTTAACTCTTCTAAATAAGCTGTAACAAATCTACCAATAATACTATAACCACATACGACCACATGGTTTTCTCGTTCTTTTAATGCTGACATATCTGTTTCAACATCTTTATCATGAATCAAAAAACTCACAATGAAGTTTATTTTAGTAATAAAAAAAGGTGTAACTATCATGGAAAAGATAACAGTAAGAACCAAAAGTGATACTAAATTATCATCCATTATTCCACCTGTAGAAGCAACAGCGAATATAACAAAAGAGAACTCACCCACCTGAGAGAGAGCAAGTGCACTTTTGAGTGAAGTTGAACTTTTATTTGATAAACGAAGTAACAAAAACATAATTAATGTTTTTATTACAAGAACAAATAAAAATAATGAAACAACAAGCAATACATTATCTAAAAATAACATAACATCTATTTTCATTCCAACAGTTACAAAAAATGTACCAAGTAATATATCTTTAAAAGGGGCAATATCTGCTTCAACCTTATGATGGAACTTTGTCTCTGCTATTATCATACCTGCAACAAATGCACCAAGTGAATATGTAAAACCCATAGAATAAGCAAATAGAGATGCTCCAACAACTATAAAAAGAACAGAGCCCATAAAGAGTTCATCTAGCTCACTTGAGGATGAAAAATGAAGTAGCCAAGTTACAACTCTTTTGCCAACAACAAAAAGAAGTCCTATAACAATGACAGCACTCATGATGGTATGTTGGAGAATTATATATATACTCTCATCTCCCTCGTTTGTCAGAAAACCTATAAAGATTAAAATTGGGATTACTGCAATATCTTGAAATATTAAAATCCCTGTAGCATTACGACCATATCTTGTATAAATCTCTTTAGAGCTTTTAAGATAACTCAAAACAACTGCTGTGGAGGATAAGGAAAAGGCAAGAGCAACAATAATGGAAGATGTAGTCTTAAGCTCAAAAAGATAATGTGCAAGCATATACACAACACTGCTAGTAAAAATCACCTGCATTAAACCATTTGAAAAAATCTCTTTTTTCATCGTTCCCATTTTTGTAAGAGAGATTTCCAAACCTATTGTAAACATTAAAAATACAATACCAAACTCACCAACCATCTCTAGCTCATGAGAATAAATAGCTTCTCTTAAATCAAAAGCATACACAATAATAATACCAGTAGCAATATAACCAATTATTTGACTAATACCTATTTTTTTTAAAAATATATTAACAATTATAGATATGCCCAGTGCAACGATGATATAGAGGAGTATATTATTCATAAAACAATTATAGCATAGTAGAGTATTTTATTTATAAGATACCTTTATACTTATTTTACACTTCTTTGTTATATTTCTGTAATTGACTTATTTAAGGATAGAAGTTTGAAAAAAATTATACTTATATCTGTAGGCACTATTTTATATTTTATTGGTGCTACTTTTTATGCTAAACATGCAATGAATGAAGAGAAACAAAAACTATATATTAAACTCTCGCATCAATTAAAAAACGAACTCAATAATGAAAAAAGATTTTCTAAAGATACTGGTATCATAAACGCAATATCTATCGCAGAAAATAAAGACATTAAAAAAGCTCTCCTTCATAATAATAGAAAATTAGCAATTCAAACATTACAAAAAATGGAAAAAGATTTTGCTGATAAAACAAGTATTAAACATCTCAAAGTCCATATTCATACCAAAGATACACGAGCATTTGTCAGAAGTTGGAAACTCAATAAATTTGGTGATGACTTGAGTGGCTTTAGAAAAGCAATAGTAAGAGTAAAAATAACACATGAACCTTTTTTTGGTTTTGAAGTAGGAAGAATGGGGTTAACCCTCCGCTCCATTGTTCCCATTCTAGATAAGAATAAGTTTATAGGTTCTTTAGAGTTTATACAAAATTTTGACAATATTGTTAAAACATTTAAGAGAAAAAATTATAGTTATCTTTTACTTATCAATAAATCTCTGCTTAATATTGCAAAGTATCTCAAAGATGCACCAAAAGTTGGGCCATATGTCTTATCATCAAGAGATTACGATAAACTTTTTTTAAAAGAGTCTCAAAAAATTGATTTTGATGCATTAAAAAAAGATGGATATTTTATATCAGACAAATATTTTTATACTTTTGAAGATATAAAAGATACAGAGAATGTTATAGCAGGAATACATCTTTTAGCGATGCCCGTAGAAAATTTAACACAAGAAACAGAACAAGATAAAACAAATATTATAAAAAGCATAGCTACAGGAACACTCTTTATCTTTGTAATTTTTGGAGTAATGGTACTTTTATATATTTTAATCTCTTCAAGCCGTCAAACCAAATAAGAGATTAAACAAGTTTACATTATAATTGCATCTATAATTTAAAATATTTTATGGAGATTTTATATGACAAAATACATCTTTGTTACCGGTGGGGTTTTAAGCTCTCTTGGAAAAGGGATTACGGCTGCTAGTGTTGGTACACTTTTAAAACACTCTGGTAAAAAAGTGGGTATGTTAAAAATTGATCCATACATAAATGTTGATCCTGGAACCATGTCTCCTTTAGAGCATGGTGAAGTTTTTGTCACAAAAGATGGTGCGGAGACTGACCTTGACATAGGAAATTATGAAAGATTTTTAGATACTTCTTATCTTAGAACATCAAACTTTACTACAGGTCAAGTCTACTCAAGTGTTATTGAGCGTGAACGAGCTGGTGGCTACCTTGGTCAGACTATTCAAGTTATTCCTCATATCGTTGGTGAAATTGTAAACCGTATAAAACTCGCCGGAGAGGGTCATGACCTCTTAGTTGTTGAACTTGGTGGAACAGTTGGTGATATTGAGGGTCTTCCCTTTATGGAAGCGATTCGTCAAATGAAACACGATGATGAAGTCGAGGGCACATTTTTTATACACGTCACACTTATTCCTTACATTAAAGCTGCTGGTGAGTTAAAATCTAAACCAACACAACACTCTGTACAAGAACTTCGTCGTATTGGTATCACACCTCAAATGATTATTGCTAGAAGTGAGAATGGTCTTCCTAAAACCTTTAAAAAAAAATTAGCAATGAGCTGTGATGTACATCCAGATTGTGTTATTGAGGCGCTTGATGCTGCAACTATTTATGATATACCTGTAACATTTTTACGTCAAAATATTTTAAAACCAATAGCAAAAGAGTTAAATCTCAATGAGCTTGCTCCTGATATGGAAAAATGGGATACCTTAGTTAAAAGAATAGTTCAACCAAAAAATAAAACTGTTGTTGGTTTTGTTGGAAAATATCTCGAACTCAAAGAAGCATACAAATCCCTTACAGAGTCTCTTATTCATTGTGGTGCACATCTTGATACTCGAATAGAAATCAGTTGGGTAGATTCTGAAGAGATAGAAGAAAAGGGTGCTGAACTACTTCTTGCTGATTGTGACTCTGTTTTAGTTGCTGGAGGATTTGGTGCTAGAGGTATTGAAGGGAAAATACAAGCTATTGAGTATGCTCGTGTCAATAAAGTACCATATCTTGGTATCTGTCTAGGTATGCAACTCACATTAGTTGAATATGCAAGAAATGTTTTAGGCTTAAAGGATGCAAACTCAATAGAGTTTGACAAAAACACACCACACCCTATGATATATCTTATAGATAACTTTTTAGACCAAAGTGGTGGCATGCAACTAAGAACACATAAATCACCAATGGGAGGAACACTTCGTTTAGGTGAATACCCTTGTGATACAAAAAAGAATTCTTTACTGCGTGAAGCTTATAATGGTGAGAAAACCATACATGAACGCCATCGTCACCGTTATGAAGCGAATCCGGCCTATAGAGAAGCACTTGAAGAAGCGGGCATGATAGTAACGGGTGAGTCAAATGGTCTTATTGAAACTGTAGAAATTGCAGGTCATCCATGGTTTTTAGGTGTACAATTCCACCCTGAATTCACTTCACGTTTGCAGACACCAAACCCTTCTATCCTCGCATTTGTAAAAGCTAGTTTAAATGTTAGTAGCACTTAAACCTGAGCAATGCATACAGTAAAACCTATAAATAAACAAGAACTTTTTAATCTTCTCTCTCTACGTTTTGATAAAGAAGAAAAAAAACTCTCTCAAATTCCAAACCCTGCCTTATTACAAAATGCACCAGAAGCAGCAAAAAAGATAGCTCATGCGATACAAACTAACAAAAAAATAACGTTAGTTGGAGACTATGATGTTGATGGTGTAAGTTCTACAGCAATCATGGTAGATTTTTTCCGACAAATACCCTACCCTCTTGAAGCTATCATTCCCAATAGGTTTAGAGATGGATATGGTGTCAGCCCTAATGTTTTAAAACGAGTTGATGCCGATCTTATAATCACTGTTGATAATGGTATAACAGCAATAGAAGCTGCCAAAATATGTAAAGAAAGAGGTATAGATCTTATTATTACCGATCACCATACACCTGCAGATATTTTACCAGAAGCTTTTCTTATTGTTGATCCCAAGCTATCAACATGCAAGTACCCTTTTAAGGAAATATGTGGAGCACAAGTCGCTTGGTTACTTTTAGGTCTTTTAAAAAAAGAGCTGAACCTCAGCATTAATATGAAAGATTTTTTAGACATACTCTCTATTGCAATTATCGCTGACATTATGCCACTAATTGATATAAATAGAGCTCTTGTTAAAGAGGGGCTTAAGCTTATTATGACATCACAAAGACCCTCTTCCATCATTATTCGTGATTTTTTAAACAAGAGTAGTATTAGCAGTGAAGATATAGCTTTTGCTATTGCTCCTCGTCTAAACTCTGCTGGTCGTCTTGAGGATGCCAGTATTGCTCTTGACTTTTACACAGCAAAAGACACACACACAGCATACAAGCAGTTTGAACTTTTAGGAAAACTCAATGAACTCAGAAAAGATACAGAAGCACAGACAACAAAAAGAGCAATACTAGAAGTAGATGAAACAGATTTAATAACTGTAGTGAGTGGTGAGGGTTGGCATGAGGGTATTGTTGGCATCATTGCTTCAAGACTTGTAGATAAATTTTCAAAACCTGCTATTGTGTTGAGTATAAAGAATGATGTGGCAAAAGGAAGTGCTAGAAGTATAGGAAATGTAAATATTTATAAACTCATTAAGGCAAACGACTCTTATCTCAATAAGTTTGGTGGGCATAAAATGGCTGCTGGTCTTGGACTCAATGTTGAAGACATTCCTGCGTTTAGCAAAGCCATAAACCTATGTGCTAAAGAGCTTAACCCTAGTGATTTTATATCATTAGAACCAATAACAGGTATTTTAGATGTGAATGATATTGACTTTGAACTTTTGGAACTATTGGAGAGTTTTGAGCCTTATGGTGAGGCAAATACTCGACCAATTTTTCTACTTAAGGATGCAGAAGTTGTAAATGTAAAGCTCATGGGTGCAGATAAGTCTCACTCTCGTATTGAGATACGACAATATCCTCATCACAAAAAAACATTAGAAATTGTAGCTTTTAAAAGAGTGTATGAGATACCAACTGATAGAAAAATAACTTGTAGTTACAGTGTTGCAAAAAATGAATTTAATAAGAAAGTAAACTTACAACTTCTGTGTAATAAGATTTATTAAGGATTAAGTCTGTAAAATAGACCTATTACAACTAAGAAGAGGTTATTATGCATAAAAGCAACAGCAACGAAAACTCTCAACTCTCACGCCGTGATGCAATAAAAATTATAGGGATCTCCCCTATTACTGCATCTTTGCTTTCAAGTACATCGGCTAGTTCTGCTCAAGCTTCACAAAAAGTGAGTGGTAAAATTATCATTGTTGGAGGTGGTGCTGGTGCTATCATGGTGCTCTCAAGACTCCAAAGAGCACTCACAGATCCAGATATTACCATCATTGCTCCAAATGAGACACATCTTTACCAACCTGGTCAAGTTTTTATAGCTTCTGGTGAGATGCAGATGGATGACATTAAAATAAATAACCATGATTATATTGATAAAACTAAAGTTACATGGATTCAAGATGAAGTTGCAACTTTTGATGCCGATCAAAATAAACTTACAACAAGAAAGGGAGAAACATTACAATACAATTATCTTGTTGTTGCAACTGGAATGCAGTACCATTATGAAAAGATAGCAGGTCTCAAAAAAGAAGATATTGGAACTAATGGAATTTCTAGTGTTTACTTAAACGATTTAGAAAAAGGAACTGCTTATGGAGCAACATCAATGTGGCAATGGTTTAATGAACTCAAAGAGAGTGCACGAAACTCCAAGCCCAAAGTCATCTACACGCAACCAAACACACCCATAAAATGTGGTGGTGCACCGCAAAAAATGCTTTACTTAAGTGCTGATTATCTTAAACTTGCAAATTTGACTGCTGAGTATACCTTTGCGACAAGTAAAACAAAACTGTTTTCTTTAGTAAAGATAGATAAAGCACTTCATAAAACACAAGCGAGATACGATACTATTACAAATAAATTTGGACATAATTTAGTTGCTATTGATGTTAAAAACAAAAAAGCTACTTTTGATTACACTTATGAAGTAAAAGGTGACTATGACGAAGATTTAGAAGAATATGCTATGGTAATAAAAGTCGATAAAGTTATAATGGATTATGACTTTATACATATTGTGCCACCAATGGCAGCCGTCGATGCTGTGAGATACTCTACCCTTGGATGGCAAAGAGGGAGTGCTAAAGGATGGCTTGAAGTAAATTCTGAAACTCTGCAACATCGTAGATATAAAAATGTATTTGGTATTGGAGACATCTGCGGTATACCAAAGGGGAAAACAGGAGGTTCAGCAAGACATCATGCTCCTATTGTTGTAGAAAACTTGATATCTCAAATGCTGGGTGATACAATTAAAGCAAAATTTGATGGGTACACTGTTTGTCCCCTTAAAACACAATACGGTAAAATTATTATGGCAGAGTTTAACTACAAAGGTCCAGCACCAAGTTTTCCTCTTGCCTATGAAAAACCTAGATGGATTTGGTGGGTTTTTGACCTTTATATGCTCAAACCTATGTACCAATACCTTATGCTCAATGGAAGAATGTAAAAAAGGATAAATAATGAATAAAATATTAAAAATAATAATCAGTAGTCTCTTACTTATAAGTTTAAGTGCAGTATCTCTTAATGCAGATGCTACAAAAGGACAGAGACTGTACTTGAAAAAGTTAAAAGGTATTTGCGGTTTTAATGGTGCAATCATGGCAGCAAAACACTCCATGTCAGAGTGGGCATCTCTTCAAGAGAAACACAAGCTAGCAGATGAACTCAAAAAGTTCTGTCCAAAAGTAAAAGAGAATGCTCTTAAAGAGAAATTTATGCCCCATTATTATGATTTTTTTTATAAATATGCAAAAGATAGTGGCAATATTCCATCATGTTAAAAGTGTAAGAGTTTTATGCTAGAAAAACAACTCTGCTACAAAGCACGTTCAGATATAACAGCACTTAGTGTATTAAAAGACAACACTATAGCCTTTAGTACAAAAGTGCATGGAGCAAAAATATTTTCTCTACAGAGTTGTAGTTCAATAAAAAATTTATCTATAGAATTTCTTGGATACAAAACAACAGCTGTCGCTTTTCATCAAGAAGAGGATCTGCTTGCAATTGCAAATCATCATATTATCTACATTATCAGTACAAAAGACAAAATGCTTCTTCAAACAATTAAAACAAATGTTGGTATTATTGAAATTATATATTTTGTTCCAAAAACAAAATATATAATTACAGGTACAAATAATGGGAGGGTAATCCAATATAGATATGATGGGAGAGCACAACTCTCAAGATTGTGCTCTTTTGGTCAAAACTCTTCTCATCACAATGTAAAAAACAATTATGTCAGTGTTTTTGCCTTTCATGAAACACTCTTTGCCTGTAGTGGCTATGGAGGTGTTATAACTATACTAAAAATGCACTCTTACATGCATCGATATAGTATTAATGCTTCAAAAGTAAGAATTAATGCTTTATGTTTTTTAGATAAAAATAGAATTGTTAGTGGTAATGTAGATGGTTTAGTACAAATTCACTCTCTAAAAAAATACCAAGTAGTAAAAAATATCACTACACCTTTTAAAAATATAAAACATATTTTATTGATGACAAATCCAAATTTTATCATGGTAAGTGGCGAAGACAATAGACTTTTACTCATAGATATTACATTAGCCAAGGTTATTAGTAACTCCTATTTATCATTTAAAGAGAATGTATCTATGATAATGCTCAATGGTACCGATGAACTACTTGTTATTTTACAGAGTAAAGAGATTTTTAAAATTAAATTACCAAATAGTGATGATTTAAAAATACATCTCTTTAATAATGATATAGACAAAGCTTATGAACTTATAGAAAGAGACCCCATGCTCAAGGGAACACGAGAGCATAAACGTGTTGAAGTGATGTATGATAAGATGTATTCTCAAGCCATAGATGCTCTCATACAATCAAATGCCAAAGAGGCTCGTAACTTTATGAAAATGTTTAGTGATATACCAAGTAAAAAAGATGAAGTGAGCTCTATATTTAAAGCTTTTGAGTTCTATCCTCGTTTTAAAACATTATGCCTTGAAAAAAAATACTCTCTCGCCTATGCTATGGCAGAAAAACACCCAGCCCTAAAACATACACAACAGTTTAAAAAAATAGAAGAGACATTTAAAGAAAATTTCTCTTTTGCACAAAAACAAATTGTTTTAGGTCGTGCAGATGTTGCAAAAGAAATTCTTCATCCATATATGACAAGTATCTCGAAAAAACCAATGATTAATCTCGTACTACATCAAAATGAAAACTTTATTAATTTTTTAAAAGCAATCAATGATAAAGATTATCTCACTATCAGTAAACTTACAAAAAAGAACTCTCTGTTTTGTGAGGTCCCTAGCTTCATTGCACTTCAAAAGTCTCTGCATAAATCACTCGAGACTATTCAAGAATTTATAGATAAAGGAGAAGTTCATGCCGCTATTGAAAACATTAAAACTCTCATTAATGTACCTGACATTCAAAATGAGCTTAGAGAGCTCTATCAAGAGTGTCAACTTGTCAAAAGACTTCAAGATGCTTATGCTAAAAATGATTTTGTAACATGTTATGAAATTTTAGACAGCAGTCAAACAATTGACTCTCTTGAGCTATCTCAGTTTCTTGAGAAACACTGGACAAAGTTGATGAATGAGTGTGAGATAGCAGCTCTTCAGGGTGATATAAAAAGTATAAAAAATATTCTAAAAGATCTCATTAAAGTAAAAACAAGAATAGATAAAATTGGTGATCTTTTAAGAGTGAGTTTTCAAATAAAGATTAAAACACTCATAGCCAAAAAAAGTTTCAAAAATACAGAAAATATCATATACTCTTATATAGATATCTTTGGTCTTGATAGTGAAATCAGAGCTTTAATGAAAGTTTACGAAAAAGTATCAAACAATCAACTTGCTATTACACTCATAAAAGATAATCATGTCAAAAGAGATGCTTGGCTACACTCCTCTTTAATAATGGATTATTAGGCATCTATAAGAGAAATAATATCTTCCACACTCTGTGAAAATGAAACTTTATAATTTGCACCCTGTGTTATGAAACGTTCCATTAACTCTTTTTTATCTATAGCCTCGTCTAGTTCTTCATCGGAACCTTTAACATAAGCACCTATTCGTATAAGTGTTTCATTTTCTTTAAGGAGAGTATATAGTCTTCTGAATTTCATCATTGCCTTAAAATGTTCTTGAGAAATAATGTCATTCATCACTCGTGAGGCAGAATTTAAAATATGAACAGGAGGATAAATACCAAAGTCTGTCATCTCACGCGAAAGTACTATATGCCCATCTAAAATGGAACGAGATTGATCGGCAATAGGGTCACTCATATCATCACCTTCTATTAAAACTGTAAAAAATGCGGTAATACTCCCTTTACCCTCTTCTTTTCCGGCACGCTCCATTAATTGTGGCAGAAGAGTTAAAGAAGACGGGGGATACCCTTTTGATGTAGGTGGTTCACCAAGGGCAAGACCAATCTCACGCTGTGCCATTGCAAAACGAGTAACAGAGTCCATAATAAAAAGAACATCAAGTCCCTTGTTTTTAAAATATTCAGCCACACTCATAGCAGCGAAAGCACCATATTTACGCATTAAAGGAGAATCATCAGAGGTTGCAACTATAATGACGGTATTAGTCAAATCACCTCCAAGATTTTTTTCAATAAATTCAGGAACCTCACGACCCCTCTCACCGATGAGAGCCACAACTTTTATAGGAGCATTAGAGCCTCTTACAATCATCCCCATTAGTGTGGATTTCCCTACACCACTTCCAGCGAATATGCCAAGTTTTTGTCCTTTTCCACATGTTAAAAGTCCATCTATACTCTTCACACCAACACTAAACACTTCATCTATCATACCACGCTTCATTGCGGCAATGGGTGCTTTAATAATAGGTGATAAACTTGTGCTACTTATACTTCCCTTATCATCAATTGGTCGCATAAAAGGATCAACAACCCTTCCCAGAAGAGCATCACCTACGGGAATATTAAGACCTGTTGAGTCTAAAAATACTTTATCTCCAGAGCGAAAGCCCTCTACAAAACTAAATGGGGTAATACAAAATGCAGCCCCATCAATCTCTGTCACCATTCCAATAGTCTCTAGGCTATTCTGGTTTGATATAATTTTAACCATATCACTAATACTGACATTGAGGCCTCTTGCCGTAATAAGTGTAGCATTGATTTTAACCACTTCACCAAATGCTACGGAGTAGTTTTTATTTGAGAGTTTCTCTTTTAGTGAAGTAAAAGGCATCTATTAGTATCTCGTCCCTGTTGGAGAGTTTATCAGTGCAAAAAATTCTGCTCTAGTTTTTTCATCTTTTTGAAAAACTCCACGCAGTGCCGATGAAGTAGTAGTAGAATTAATCTTCTCAACACCTCTCATCTCCATGCACATATGACGTGCTTGAATCACAACAGCTACACCTTTAGGTGTAATAGCATCCATTATTGCATCTGCAATTTGCTCTGTTAGTTGTTCTTGAATCTGCATACGACGAGCAAAAACATTCACTACACGTGGAATTTTTGAAAGTCCTACCACTTTTCCATTAGGAATATATGCAACATGAACACGGCCTATAATAGGAAGTAGATGATGTTCGCAGGTTGAATAAAACTCTATATCTTTTATAAGCACCATCTCATTATTTGAGCTTGTAAAAAGAGCCTTGGAAAGAATCTCTTGAGGATTTTCTTTATATCCTCCATAAATAAACTCATATGCCTTTCTTACTCTTGAAGGGGTCTCAATCAGGCCCTCTCTATCAGGGTTTTCCCCTACATGAAGCATCATCGCCTTTACTGCATTTTCAAATTCTGTCTCTTTAGTGTCTGACAAGCTTGCACCTTTAATGTTTTAATAACGATAGAATATCAAGTCTTTGCTGAGAAAGTACTATTAAATTTGCTATACATAAGCGAGCCGATTTCTTCCAGAATTTTTAGCCTCATAAAGAGCATTGTCAACATCTTTTAACATTCTCTCTTTATCATGCAAGATATCACTAATAACTACACCCAAACTAACAGAAATATGTCCTATATCTTTAAAAACATGTTCTTCTACTCTCTTTCTCAATTTTTCTGCTAAATTTATGGCTTCATCTTTCGTGAGTTTTGGGGCTAAAATCATAAACTCTTCACCACCCCATCTACCAAACTTATCACTCTCACGAATTGAATCAGAAATAATATCACTCAACTCTTGCAAAACATAATCTCCAATATCATGTCCAAAAGTATCATTTACTTTTTTAAAAAAGTCTATATCAAACATAATAAGAGCAAAAGAATCTCCATATCTTTTTACTCTACTGAGTTCATCTTCTATAAGTAAATTAATTTTATACCTATTGTAAATACCAGTAAGTGCATCTGTTGTTGCTAAGAGTTTTAATTGGTGTTCTGTTTGTATGCGAGAAGTTATATCTTTGCTTGTAGATACAAAATACTTAATCTCATTATCACTATCAAGCATAGGTGTTATTGTCTGATCTTCATAATATATTTCACCATTTTTTTTCAAATTTATAAAAGTACCCTGATAAGATTTTTTTGATAGTATAGTCTCCCATAAATTATCATAAAAACTTGAAGTATGCTGATTTGATTTAAATATCTTGTTTGATTTACCTATTAGCTCACTTTTTTTATACTTTGTATGTTTGATGAGAGCATCATTTACATAAATAATTTTTCCATTCACATCTGTAATACGAACCATCTCATCCATCTGTTCTACAGCTTGTGCCAAGAGTTGCAATCTTTCTCTAACATCTTTCATATCTGTTACATCAACACAAGTTCCAAGACCTGCATATTCACCATCATGTTTAATAGTATTGGTTGTAATTCTATTGACCTTTATTTCACCTTTTTTTGTAACGATTGCCAAATCATGATAGCCTCTAAAATGTTCTCCTCTTAAGCGTCTCAAACATATTTCATGTACTAATTCTCTATTTTTATCATTTACTATCTCCCAAGGATGCATCTTATATAACTCTTCTTTTGAATATCCTGTTATCTTACAAAATGCTTGATTAACATAAATATATTTATCTTTATATATAAAGATACCTGTCTGTGCTATCTGTTGGAACTTCTCTTCACTCTCTTTAAATTTTTCTAAAGATGTTCTCTCTTTGAGTTGTTGTAAAGCTTTGGTAAGAGTTTTTTGAATGCTTTTTTTCTGAAATGGTTTTAATAAAAAATTATCTACCTCTAAATTAATCGCTTCTTTAAAAGAGCTTTTATCTAGTTCTGCAATACAGAAAATTAAATATATATTTTTATACATCTCATCTATTTTTTTAAGTGTTTTGATAGAACTAGCCAATACAATATCTATTTTTTGTGATTTGCAAATTATTAATCCATCTTCGAGAGTATTTGCTGTGTGTAGTTTAGCATGACTAGTTGTCATGTTCTTAAAAAATGTTTTGAGGGATACTTTATCTTCTTCTATATATAAAATAGATATGTTTTTAAGTTTCATAATAACGACCTTTCATCTCTTAATAAAAACCATAAAAAAAGCTTAAATTAAAACTCTTCTATAAACATTATCTACTATATATCTTTAATTTAGACTTAATAAAAATTTATATTATGTATATCTTTAAAATATAAATTGGATTAAAATCACTATGCTCATAAAGAGCATAGCTAAAAAAAATTTTAATGAACTAAAACGTGAGGAACAATCAGTGGGTATTTTTTCATTTTTCTAAAGATATGTTTACGCACAACTTGACGTAAATCATTCTCTAATGCTCTTGAATTTTCTATAAGCCCTGGTTTAATATTTGTTAAAAATATCTCCAGTACATCTTCCATCTCTGCTGCAAATGCCTTATCAAGTTTATCTGGAACTATACCAAAGGTTGTTACTTTTGGCTTACTTAACATTTTAGAGTTTTGCTCACTAACTTCTGTTACTATCATTACTACACCATCAGAAGCAAGCTTTTGACGATCTAAAATAATATCATCAGCTATTTGATGATTGTTTTGATTATCTATATATGTTTTACCAGTTTTTACAGTTTTTACTTTTCTCATACATTTAGGTGCTATCTCTATCTGCTCACCATCAGTCATAAGTAAAATATTACGCTCAGGTATACCACACATCATACCAGTTTCACGATGTTTCATAACATGGTTATACTCACCATGAATTGGTAAAAAGAATTTAGGATTCACCAAACGCAACATCAACTTTTGCTCTTCCATCGATCCATGACCAGAAACATGTATATCTTTACTCATTGCTACTTTTGCACCAGCACGTTGTAAATGATTCAACATACCAGAAATACTTCCTTCATTCCCAGGTATAGCACGAGATGAGAGTACAATTAAATCTGTTGGTTTAATTTTTATATGTCTGTGCTCACCAATACTCATTCTAAAGAGTGCAGAGTTTGCTTCACCCTGAGAACCTGTAGTTACAATAAGTACCTCTTTGTCATTCAAGCTCCCTACTTCATCAGCATCAATAAAGATATTTTTTGGAAATCGAACATAATCATACTGCATAGCAATCTCAATATTTCTTTCCATTGAACGACCGATAACACAAACTTTTCGACCATACTTAACACCATACTGGATAGCCTGCTGTACACGGTGAATGTTCGAGCTAAATGTTGAAAGAAGTACACGTCCTTCTGCTTTTGAAAAGACTCTATCTAGTGCAGGGCCAACACTTAGTTCTGAACCTGTTGGAACAGGGTTGTGTGAGTTAGTAGAGTCACTTAAAAGACAAAGTACACCCTTCTCTCCATAGTGTGCAAGTCTATGCAGATCTGCTGTATAGCCATCAACTGGAGTATAGTCTATTTTAAAGTCACCTGTATGTATAACGGTACCCGCTTCAGTTGTTATTGCAATTGAAGATGAATCAATAATAGAGTGTGTCATATGCATCCACTCTACTTCAAAATCATTTCCTATTTTATAAATTTCACGTTTTACAATAGGATTAAAATATTTTCTATGCTCTTTAATATGGTGCTCATCAAACTTGTTACCTATCATGGCTAAAGGAAGTGGTGTTCCATAAATAGGAAATTGCATCTCTTTATAAAGATATGGCATAGCACCAATATGATCTTCATGGGCATGTGTAATAATTACCCCAACTATTTTATGTTTAATTTCTCGTAAATATGTAAAATCTGGTACCAAGATATCAACACCATGCATAGTTTCATCTGGAAAGCTCATACCAACATCAACTAAAATTGCTTCATTTTCAGTCTCAAAGACTGCTATGTTTCCACCAATTTCTCCAAGTCCACCAAGGGGTGTAACACGAATCTTTGCTTTTGAATTTAAATCAAGCTTGTAGTGAGGATTAAGTCTCTGTTTGTGTGCTTCTTGGTTTTTTGTAACAAACGTTTTTAAATTTTCATCGACAGGAGTAGGTTGTCTACGGTGGCGATTACGATTTTTATTTCTGTTGTTATTGTTTGGTTTATTGCCTGCTGGCTTGCCATTTTTACTGTTTTTATCATCACCATTACTGTTATTGTTAGTATTTGGTTTACGATTGTTGTTGTTTCTTCTGTTATTGTTTGTTCTATTATTTGTTGGTTTGTTTTCTGTCTGTGGTACTACTGATTTTACCTCAATAGTTCCCTGATTTTCTTCTGCCATCCAAACTCCTTTGTATTCTTTTTTAGATTATTTTATAGAGTTGGTGATAGTCCTGAGTGCTAACTTGATGAGGGCGAATAGTTTGTAACAGTTTCAGCTTAAGAAAAGCTTCTACTAAAAGTGGTTTTTCATACATTGCAGAAAGGTTTTTCATAAGAGTCTTGCGAGGTTGCTTAAATGCAACTCTAAGCATCTCCTCAAACTCTTTATCGCTTCTATCAGCATTTTTTTGTATGAGAAAAACAGCGGAGTCTACTTTTGGCTGTGGATCAAATGCAGTTGGAGGAACTTTCGTAATTATTTCAGATGTTCCTAAACTTTGAGTTATTATACCCAAAGAACCAAATACTTTTTCGCCAGCAGTCGCACAAAACTTCTCTGCCACTTCTAACTGTACCATTACAAGTATATTTTTACACATTGGATCTGCGAGTGCTTTAAGTATGATGTTCGTAGCTATATAGTAGGGCAAGTTTGCCACTAAGTCATACGGTTCATCTACTAAAGCAGTCTGCCAAGCTTGTAAAACATCCCCACAGTTTATGTGGAGTCGCTTGGTAGCAATCTCTTCTTTAAATGTACTTTGTAACAGTTTACACAAATCGGTATCTACCTCAAAAGCTTCTACACTTCTGACATCAACTAAAAATTTAGTTAAATCACCTAAGCCAGGGCCAATCTCTACGAGTTTGTTCTCGTTTTTGGGCATCGCTTCGACGATTTTTCTTAAAACTGATTGATCTTTTAGAAAGTTTTGTCCAAACTTCTTCTTTGCTACAACACTCTCTATATTCATAAGATGTAGTCTATACTATTTTTACTTATAAGAAGGTAAGAAATATAAAGAATTGTTATTTTTAACACTTTTTTACACAAGTGAACTAATTTTTTCTTCAGAAACAGCACCAAGTCGTCTCTCTAGCCTATTTATTTCATCAAGTAATTTCTCTGAAATTTTTTCAATTTTTTCATATTCACTCATGCTAAACTCTTTTTCAAGTTCAGAAACTTCTTTTTTTTTCTTTCCAAACAATGATGAAAAAAATCCCGTCTTCTTTTCCTGTGAAAAATAAATGTTAAATATTTTTAAATATGTGTCATGTAAATCACTATGTAATTTTTCTATATTTTGCATGCATTCTATAGGGTTATTTGATAAACCACTTAATATTTGTCCTTCAGTGTAGAGCCACTGTCCAAATTTACACTCCGTTGCCTTGATTGGGATAGCTTTCTCTTCTATGCTTAAACCATTAATCAATATTTTTGCTCTATTTACCCATCGAGTATGAGCTGTTTTTGCATCTTCTAAATGTCCTAAAACATCCTCTTTAGTCATAATCCATTCCTTATTCTATAGTATAAAAATTATTACAATTATTTATACCCTGATGATTATACTCTTCACTATGTTAAACATAACTAAAGCATAGACAATACTTTAAAATATCACTTAATTTACAATGTTTCACGTGAAACAGACACTAAAACAAAATATAAGTATATGATAGTATAATTCTGTTAATATTATAAGAGGCTTATTTAAATTATGAACTACTTTGCAAAAAGAATTATTCCTTGTTTAGATGTTAAAGATGGACGTGTAGTTAAAGGTGTAAATTTTGTTGGACTCAAAGATGCTGGTGATCCTGTGGAAGTGGCACGCCGATACAACGAAGAGGGTGCTGATGAACTTACTTTTTTGGACATTACCGCATCAGCAGATAACCGTGACACAATTGTTGATATTGTTGCACAAGTAGCTCGTGAAATATTTATACCACTTACTGTTGGTGGTGGTATCAGAAAACTTGAAGATATATATAAACTTTTAAATGTTGGATGTGACAAGGTAAGTATCAACTCAGCAGCGATTAAACGCCCAGAGCTGATTGATGAAGGAGCTAAACGTTTTGGCTCTCAGTGCATAGTTACCGCTATAGATGTAAAAAAAACAGGTAATGTTTATAATGTTTATTTAAATGGTGGAAGAGTTGATACTGGAATAAATGCCGTTGAATGGGCAAAAGAGGTAGTCTCACGCGGTAGTGGAGAGATTTTACTCACTTCTATGGATGCAGATGGTACAAAAGCTGGTTTTGAGATAGACATAACACATCAGATTAGTAATGCTGTTCATGTACCTGTAATTGCAAGTGGTGGAGCAGGAACAATGCAACATATAAAAGAAATTTTTGAAGCTGGTGCAGATGCTGCCCTTGCTGCAAGTATCTTTCATTATAAGGAAATAGATATAATGGATTTAAAACATTATTTACATGAGCAGAAAATACCGGTGCGTTTATGATTATATGTGCTGGGAACAATGAAACATTTAACTTTTCAACTCCTACAGGAGTTGGACTTATTGAAACTGCAATAAATTTAACTAGGCTATGTCTCTTTGATAAACCAGAATTTTTACTTTTTGTTGGAACTGCTGGCAGTTATGGTGAAGCAAAAATTTTTGATATTGTTGAGAGTAAAACTTCTTCAAACTTAGAACTTAGCTTTCTTAACAAGGATGCCTACACCCCCCTTGAAAATGTTATAAGCACTAACGAAACAAATGTCAAAGAGATTATTGTAAACTCTTCAAATTATATAAGCACTAATGAAAAACTAGCTCAAAAATTTTTACAATATGGTATAGGTATAGAAAATATGGAGTTTTTTGCTGTGTTATCAGTTGCAAAAGAGTTTAATATACCTGCAGGCGGTATTTTTTGCATTACAAACTATACTAATGCTAATGCCCACCAAGAGTTTACTAAAAATCATGAAAAAGCAAAAGAACTTCTCACTATTCATGTACAAAAAAGAATAAAGGAACTTACAAGTAAATGAGTGAACTTTTACCATCTTTAATGGATTATACTCTTAAAGAGTTACAAACAATTGTAAAGCCCTCTTTTCGAGCAAATCAAATATATGGTTGGCTTTATCATAACTATGCTACAACATATGAAGATATGAAAAATATTCCAAAGCTTATGAAAGAAGAACTAACTGCAACTCATCTTGTTAATCCTGTAAAAATTGTTAAAAAAGAAGAATCAACAGATGGTACTATTAAATATCTTTTAGAGCTTCAAGATGAAAAAACGATGGAAGCTGTCTGGTTAAAGATGAAAAATGCACAACATGACAGTTCTGGCAATCTTATACAAGAAGCAAAATATACTATTTGTGTTTCTACACAGGTTGGTTGCAAAGTGGGATGTACTTTTTGCTTAACAGCAAAAGGTGGTTTTACGAGAGATTTAAGTGCTGGAGAAATTGTTGCCCAAGTAGTTACTTTAAAACGTGATAATGCTCACAAACATAACCGAAAAATCAATATAGTATATATGGGCATGGGTGAACCACTTGATAATTTAACAAATCTTTCTCAAGCTATAGAAATCTTTAAAGAAGATGATGGCTTGTGTATTGGTGGCAAACGACAAACAGTAAGTACAAGTGGTTTAAGCAGTAAAATCGACAAACTTGGAGAGATGAATTTAGGTGTTCATATAGCAATCTCTTTACATGCTGTTGATGATGAACTTAGAAGTGAATTAATTCCTATGAATAAAGCTCACAATATAAACTCAATTATTGAAGCAGTAAAACGTTTTCCCATAGATACACGTAAACGCGTTATGTTTGAATACCTTGTTATAAAAGGTAAGAATGATGATTTAGGGAGTGCCAAAAAACTTATCAAACTTCTTACAGACATTAAAGCAAAAGTAAACCTTATATATTTTAATCCTTATCCTCAGAGTGTGTATGAGAGACCTCTACAAAGTGATATGATAGCTTTTCAAGAGTATTTGGTCAACCATGGTCTTTTATGTACTATAAGAGACTCTAAGGGCATCGATATAAGTGCTGCTTGTGGACAATTAAAAGAGAAAACAAAGGAAGAACTAATATGAGTGCAGTTGATATAGCCGAAGTTATAGTTATTGTCTTGGTCTTTGTCATAAGTGTAGGTAGTTTTATCTATGTTGCAACAAGACCTTAATCTTATTAAATAAAATATGCTAAAATATGTAAAACACTAAATATTAAGGGAGTTTCAAGATGACAGAAAAAACAGATGCTGAAAGAATAAAAGAGATATATACATTATGTAAAGGTCACTTTGGTGATGTTCAATTTGTTGGTATAAAATATCACACAAAAATTGGTTGGATGGCAAAAGCACAACTTGGTGAAGATTTTGAAAATTTAACTGCAGATGGAAAAAGTAGCAGTGATGCACTAAGAAGCTTAAGAGCTCGTGTCAAAAAAATTATAAAACGTTATAATGGCGTTTAAAAGGTGACGACCAACACACCAGGGAGGTCGTCAGTGAATGTAATAATACCTAAGTAATCTTATAAAGAACTAACATATAAATTTCAAAATAAAAACTAACTTTTAAATTTTCCTCTTAAATTAAATTTTTTTTCATATAAATTTCAAAATATTTATGTAAATGTGTATTATTCACACATTGTTCTAACTTGTGAATAACACCACTTTTAAAATGAAATAAATTTCAAAATTTATCTCATTATTAAGAAAAATTTTATATAAAAAATTGCTTAAATAAAAACTTTTATCTTCCTTAAATCCCTAAACATGGGGTTCCTTAATATATTTTATATTTTTTTTACTTATATCTTTTGGAGACTATACAAAATCACTAAAGTTATTCACATGCAGACTTTGAATACATATATTTTTAAACTCTTCTTTGCTTTTAACAATATAACTTTTCTTGTAAAGTTCAAACTCAAGTTCACTTGCATGCAAGAGTAAACGCGATGCTCCACCCATACTAATTCTATCTTCTTTGGTTAGCTCTTTATCTAAAAACCTTATTATGTCTTTTTCACCCTGTCCATAAATTGGATCTCCAACTATTGGATGTTTCACGTGAAACAAATGAACACGTATTTGATGTTGTCTACCAGTATGAGGTTTACATTCAATAATTGTCATATCTAATTTTTCATAATATTTAATTGGTTTAAAAGAAGTCTGAGATGATTTCCCTCTTGCATCTACTTTCACAACCATTCTCACAATTGCACTCTCATCTTCTTCTCGAAGAAGTGGTTCATCCACAGTAAGTTCTTTTTCAAACTTACCATGCACAAGAGCAAGATATTTTTTTTTCATCTCTCTCTCTTCAAACATCATTTTAATATCTCTTTCACTATCTTTATTCCTTGCACACAAAACAAGTCCACTTGTCTCTTGATCTATTCGATGAGCAATATTTGCATGACGACCAAATTGATATTTAAGCTCATCTATAAGGGAATAAGCTGTATTTCTATTTTGTGGATGAACCAATACACCACTTGGTTTATCAAAAACCACAAATTCATCTGTAATAAAAGTTGCTTCAAGGCCTTTTGTAATTGGTTCAAAATATATAAACTCAAATGCACCCTCTATTTCTCCAGCGGTTCTTGTCATTGCAATGCCATCAATAAAAAGTCTTCCTTTAGCTATTAAACGTTGAGCCTCTTTTTGTGTATACTCTAATTCATCAATAAGATATAAAAAAGCTTTTTGTTTTTTTTTGGCAAACATTTTTTTCATTACAAATGGCAAAATTTTTTTCCTTTTTAATTATAAATTTACTATAAATTATGTAAAATAAATAACTTTAATCTATGCGAAGTTTAACATAAACAGAGAAGATAATAATAATAAAGGTAATTTATATGATAGATAGATACTCTCGTGAAGAGATGGCTTCAAAGTGGACATACCAAGCAAAATATCAAGCTTGGTTAGATGTAGAGAAAGCAGTCGTTAAAGCTTGGGCTAGACTTGGTAAAATTCCTCAAGATGATGCAGACAAGATTGTAGCAAATGCAGAATTCGATATAAAACGTATTGATGAGATAGAAGCAGTGACTCGTCATGACCTAATTGCATTTACAACATCTGTCTCAGAGACACTTGGAGAAGAATCACGCTGGTTTCATTATGGCATGACAAGCTCAGATACTATTGATACTGCTGTTGCTATTCAAATGAAAGACTCATTAGAGTTAATCATTAAAGATGTAAAGATGATTATGGCATCTATCAAAAAGAGGGCAGAGGAGCATAAGATGACTCTTATGGTTGGACGTTCTCATGGTATACATGGTGAGCCAATCACTTTTGGTCTTGTATTAGCTGTTTGGTATGATGAGATGGCTCGGCATTTAGAAAATTTAGAGCAGACTATGGATGTCATCTGTGTTGGTCAAGTGAGCGGGGCCATGGGTAACTTTGCACATGCACCTCTAGAGCTTGAAGAATACACCTGTGAAGAGCTAGGTCTTAAAGCTGCCCCAGCTTCTAATCAAGTTATACAACGTGACCGTTATGCACGTCTTGCTACTGCATTAGCACTTATGGCTTCATCAATTGAGAAATTTGCTGTGCAAGTTCGTCACTGGCAACGTACAGAAGTATATGAATGTGAAGAGTATTTTGCAAAAGGTCAAAAAGGTTCATCTGCCATGCCTCACAAGCGCAACCCTATTCTTACTGAAAACATTACAGGCCTTGCAAGAATGATACGTGCTTATGCAATACCAGCAATGGAGAATGTAGCATTATGGCATGAACGTGACATCTCCCACTCATCGACTGAACGTTTTTGGTTGCCTGATGCTTTTATTACTACAGATTTTATGCTTCACCGCATGAATAATGTAATAGAAAATCTAACAGTCTACCCTCAAAACATGATGAAAAATTTAAACCTAACAGGTGGACTTGTTTTTTCACAACGTGTTTTATTAGAATTACCACTTCAAGGTGTATCACGTGAAGATGCTTATAGAATTGTACAACAAAATGCTATGAAAGTTTGGGAAGAAATTCAAGCGGGACGTCCTACAATAGATGAAAATGGTGAGTCACTTTATTTAAATCATCTATTAGCAGATAAAGAGTTGCGAGCATCTCTGAGTGAAGAGCAAATACGCGAGTGTTTTAATTATGATTATTACACAAAAAATGTAGATGCTATTTTTAAAAGAGTTTTTAAATAATAATTATTTGTTACAAAAGGGGCTAATATGATAACAGTTATAAAAAGAAATGGTAGAACAGAACCGCTAGACATTACAAAAATTCAAAAGTATACTGCTGCAGCTGTTAAAGGTCTTGATAATGTAAGCCAGAGTGAACTTGAAGTTGATGCTCAAATTCATTTTCGCGATGGCATTACATCCAAAGAAATTCAAGAAACTCTCATCAAAACAGCAGTTGACAAAATTGACATAGATGCTCCAAACTGGACATTTGTTGCCTCTCGTCTATTTCTTTTTAATCTATATCATCAAGTGAATGGTTTTACTGGTTATTCTAAGTTAGAAAAATATTTTCTCAAAGGTGAAAAAGAAGGACGCATTCTTCTTGGTCTCAAAGAGATGTATAATCTTGAAGAACTTGAAAAGCATATAGTACCAGAGAGAGATTTACAGTTTAATTACCTTGGTGTTAAAACACTTTATGATAGGTATCTTATCAAAGACAGAGATTCAAATCCTATAGAACTTCCACAGCATATGTTTATGGCAATAGCAATGTTTTTAGCACAGCGTGAAGAGAATCCTCAAGAGTGGGCTATTAAATTTTACAATATGATAAGTAAGTTTGAGGTGATGTTAGCTACTCCAACACTTTCAAATGCAAGAACTACGAGACACCAACTTAGCTCATGTTATATTGGCTCATCTTCTGATAATATTGAGGGTATTTTTGATGCTTACCAAGAGATGGCAATGCTTAGTAAATTTGGGGGAGGTATCGGTTGGGACTGGACTCAGGTTCGATCTATGGGAAGTTTTATAGATGGACATAAAAATGCAGCTGGAGGGACAGTACCTTTTCTCAAAATAACAAACGACATTGCTATTGCAGTAGATCAACTTGGAACAAGGAAAGGAGCAATTGCTGTTTATTTAGAGCCTTGGCATATAGATATAAATGATTTTTTAGACCTAAAGAAAAACTCTGGTGAAGAACGTCGCCGGGCACATGACCTTTTTCCATCTCTCTGGATTAATGACCTTTTTATGCAAAGAGTAGAAAAGGATAGTATCTGGACTCTTTTTGACCCTTACGATGTCAGAGAACTTTCAAAACTTTATGGTGAAGAGTTTAACAAACGTTATCTTGAACTTGAACAAGATGAGAGCATTATAAAAGAGACACTTAAGGCAAAAGATTTATGGAAAAAAATTCTTACCTCTTACTTTGAAACTGGTTCTCCATTTTTATGTTTTAAAGATAATGCAAACAGAGCTAACCCAAATGATCATTTTGGTATTATTCGTAGCTCAAATCTTTGTACAGAAATTTTCCAAAATACAGAACCAAATCATTATAAAATTAAATTTATTTTTGAGAATGGTGAGAGCATAAGTTATGAAGAAGATGAGATAATTAAGGTCGATAGTGGAATAGAAAAGCCAGCTAAAAAGGTAACTGCTCTAGACTCTTTAGGAGGTCATCCTATTTTTGTTGTTGAAAAAGAGAAAATTAATGGTGCGACTGCTGTTTGTAATCTTGCTTCTATAAATCTTTCACGCATTAATACCAAAGAAGATATAGAAAGAATAGTTCCCATCGCTGTTAGATGTTTAGATAACGTTATAGACTTAAATTTTTACCCAATTGAAAAAGTAAAACGTACAAACATGAAAAGCCGTTCTATTGGCCTTGGTGTTATGGGTGAAGCACAGATGTTAGCCGAACAAGCTATCATGTGGGGAAGCCAAGAACATTTCGATAAGATAGATGAAATTATGGAATCAGTTTGTTATAACACTGTCTCCTCCTCATCAGACTTGGCAAAAGAAAAAGGTGTTTACCCTGAATTTCAAGGAAGTAAATGGAGTCGAGGTATTATGCCTCAAGACCATGCAAATGCTGATGTTATTAACCTTGTAGACCGTGGTGGACTCTTTGCTTCTACTTATGAATGGGATGAACTACGTGCTAAAGTCAAAGCACAAGGTATGAGAAATGGTTATTTAATGGCTGTTGCTCCAACAAGTTCTATCTCCATTTTAACAGGGACAACACAGGCTATAGAGCCTGTCTTTAAACGTAAATGGTCTGAAGAGAATCTCTCTGGTCTTATTCCTGTAGTAGTCCCAAAACTCTCTCCAGAAACATGGGCTTATTACACACCAGCATATGATTTAAACCAAACACTTCTCATAAAAGCTGCTGCCATTCGTCAAAAGTGGATAGACCAAGGACAATCTCTAAATATTTTTATTACACTCGATAAAGCAAGCGGACGCTACCTTAATGAAATTTATATGTTAGCTTGGAAACTTGGTTTAAAGTCTACATACTATCTCAGAAGTCAATCTCCAGAGATGGCAAGCGATGTAGAAGACAGAAGCATGGAGTGTATTGGGTGTCAATAGGCATTGATTTAGACCGTTTTTGTAGTTTTAGAGATGCAGAATTTCGCTCTTTAGAGATAGTTTCTCCTTTACAGGTAAAATTATTATTTGCTACTCAAGATAGTGCAAGAGATTTTGATTGGATAACTATAGAGTTAGAGTTTACTGGTGTGAGTGATGCAAGACTCCTCCAGCAGCATCAGCTATCACTTGTAGACCTTAATTATGGAATAACAATACTAAAAGAAGAGAATATATTTGCTTTTGCCATAGGAGAGTGCTATAATCTAGCAGCTATAAAAAACTCTAGTTGTTATATAATTGCATCGAGTTTTAAATACAAAGAGGGTTTATTTTAAAAGGATAATAATGATATATGATGTTCGTGCTGAAATACTTGGATTTTCAGATACCCTTAAGATAGAAATTATCCAAATTGATGATTTATTTTCTAAATTAGTTGATACAGAAAATGAAAATGTTAATTTTACCCTTGTCAACCCATATCTTTTGAGAGAATACTCTTTTGATATTCCTTCAGACATAAAGGTTCTTTTAGAAATAAATCCTTTATCAAAACTCAGTGTTTATAATATACTTGTGATACAAAAACCTTTAGAAAAATCAACTATTAATTTTTTAGCTCCCATTATTCTCAACCATAACAATAATAAATTAGCTCAAATAATTTTAGAACCTTACAAATACCCAGATTTTGGTATGGCAGAGAGTATTAATTCATTTAAGGAAAAATAATGAAATATTTAGTTGTTGATGATTCAAAACTTGCAAGACTCAGCCTCATCAAATCCTTAAATATACATATAAATGATGAAGTAATCTACCAGGTAGCAAACGGGCTTGAAGCTGTAGAGTTTATGAGTAATGAAAAAATAGATGTTGTATTTTTAGACTTAACCCTGCCAATAATGAACGGTTATGAAGCACTACCTAAACTTTTAGAGATAAATCCAAAGGCAAAAATTATAGTAGTTTCAGCAGATATACAAACAAAAGCTCAAGAGAGAGTTATATATCACTTGGGGCATTACTCCATGTAAAAAAGCCAATAAATACAGCTAAAATGAGAGAAATACTGGACCTCGTATATGAATAAGTACACATTAACGGAAGATGAAAAAGATGTGCTTCAAGAACTTATGAATGTTGCTTATGGTAATGCAACGGCGGTGGTTGCTGATATGCTCGATGCATTTGCATCTTTAAGTATGCCAAATATTAAAATTCTACCTGTAAGTGAATTGCTCGATACATTTTTTCAACTAAAGAATGAAAGTTATTTCTTCTCAACACAAGCTTTTAGTGGTGAATTTAATGGTGAAAGTGCTTTTTTTATTAACGAAGAGAGTGCAAACAATCTTGCTAAACATCTAAAACTTGAAGATGAAGATGAGCTTCATGATGCCATTTTAGAATTAACAAATATACTCACATCTTCACTCACAACAAAATTAGCTCACGAAATGGACACAGAAGTTGGCTTTTCCCTACCAAGCATATCTAAGGTGGCTCTAAAAGAGGTAAGTGGGGTGGAAACTTTCCAACTATACTCACAAGTTATAGTTATAGATACAGACCTTAACTTTAAGGACCAAAAAATAAATGGAAAAATTTTTATTTTAACAAAAGATGAATCAATACAATGGCTAAAAACAAAACTCAATTCGATCTTAGACCTCTTGATATAGACAAAAATATTGTTGACAATATTGATAATGGCATAATGGTGCTTAATGATGTGCTTAGCATACATCAGTACAACAAATGGATGGAACTTCATACAAATATAAAAGAGAGTAGTGTACTCAATAAAAAATTATATGAAGTTTTTCCAAGTATTAAGAGTGAAACTCTAATCAGAAAAATTAAGACTGCCCTAAAGATGAACTCACCAACATTTTATTCTGCAAGCACCTCTAAATACCTCATACCTATTCAAATGAAACAGATAAAAAATTCAAACTTTCTTTATATGCAACAAGATGTAAGCATTATCCCTTTTGATATTGAAAAATCTTTAGTTGCACTCATTATTTCAGATCAAACAAATATGGCTAATACAAATGCGATTTTAAAAACTCATATTGAGCAAATTAAAGAATTAAATATGGAGCTACTAAAAGAAAGAAACACAATAGATAAAAAAATTCTTTTTATTAAGTTTAATGAGGATGGTCATATATATGATATATCAGAGGCTCTTTTAAAGCTCCTAAAATATGAAAAAGATGACCTTCTTAATAAAAAAATTTTTACCTTTATAAAAGAACACCTTGAAGAAATCATGTATCAAGAGTTACTAGCACATATGAAAGATAAGAAGGTATATACATTTGAACAAAAGGCTTTAACATCAAATTTAAAAGAGTTGTGGTTTAAAAGCTCTTTAGTACCAGAGTATGATTCTAAAGGTATCCATATAGGTTTTATTCTTTTTAGAGAAAACATTACAAGTTCAAAACTTTTAGAGATAAATCGTGAAAAAATACTTGCAAATTCTCGTAGTGCCGCTATGGGAGAAATGATAGGTATGATTGCTCATCAATGGAGACAGCCCTTATCACTTATAAATACTATTCTTATCACTATGAAAACTAAAAAAGAGCTAAATCAGCTTAATGATAAAGCTCTTGATAACTATTTTAAAAAAATTAAAACAACAACACGCTACCTCTCAGATACAATAGATAACTTTAGAGATTATTTCAAACCAAATAAAAAAGCATCTGAAATTAATTTACTAACTCTTTTTGATAAATCACTCTTTTTTCTCAAAGGAGAAATGAAACAACTTAAGATTAAATATATTCTCAATATTGATGAAAAGATTACTATAATAAGCTATAAAAATGAGCTTCTACAATGTATAATTAATATCATAAAAAATTCTATTGATGCTTTTGAAGAATCTCAAAAAGACAAGATTATACTAGTTAATATTGAAAGTAAAGAAGATGTTATTATTATATATATTGAAGACAATGCGGGTGGCATAGATAAAAGCATCATAAATAAAGTATATGAACCATACTTCTCTACAAAAAGTAAAAATGGAACTGGACTAGGCCTTTATATGTGTCAAACAATCATAAGTAAATATCTTTATGGTACTTTATCCATTACAAGCATAAACAACACAACAAAAGTTCAGATTCAACTACCTCTTAAAATTGGGCAAATTGAATCAAAAATTTTTGTTTAAAAAAGTTTCTAGTTTTTGATATAAGAACAGCAATAATCCGTAACACTTTTTATTTTTATATCAAATGAAGAGTTTGCAGGCACTTCAAAAGTCTCTGGAGTATTAAGAGTTTTCCACTCTTCATTTGGTAGTCTTATCTCTAAATTTCCACTCATTATCTCCATAATTTCTGCCTCATTTGTACCAAAAGTATACTCACCTTCTAGCATAATACCAAGTGATTTAATAGTTCCATCACTAAACTCTATACTGTGTGAGGTTACTTTCCCATCATAATAAATATTTGCTTTTTTTTCTATTGTTACATTTTTAAATTTACTCATTTTTTTCCTTATTTTTTGTTTTGTTTTTTGAGTTGAACTCTTTGTGAGTGTGTTATTGCCACGGCCATTGCATCTGATATATCAAGTGGTTTTATCTCTATTTTGATATTTAATAACCTTTTAACCATAAAATTTACCTGCTCTTTAGAGGCCTTTGCTTTTCCTGTAAGTGCTTTTTTTACTTGCAATGCTGTGTACTCACTAAACTGTCCGAACTCTTGAAGCAATTTTAACATAATAGCTCCACGAAACTGAGCCAATTTTATAGTAGTTGCAGGATTATGTGCATAAAAAATATCTTCCATTGCCACTTCCTCTATGAGATGATTTTTAAAAATTCTCTGTAAACCTTCAACCATTTGAGGAATTTGAAATTGTAAGTCTTCGGCTTTCATTTTAATAAGTCCGGCCTCTACTAAAGAGATTTTTCCATTTTCCAAGTTAATAAGAGCATAACCCATATTTCTTGTTCCTGGATCTATTCCAAGTATAATCATCTACTTGTACCTGCGTTTAAAAAGGTGTCCTCTAATGAGCCTACCATAAAAATATTCAAATAAAATTGAGATAACAATAAATAAGACAAAGATTATAATAGCCTCAGAAGATGTATCATATGTATGATAAAGTAGAGTTATAAGAGCAAAAAAAGTAAAAAATGATGATAAAATAAGAATATTTTTTTTTGCTCCTATTTTATCCTTAAGTTTGTAAGCACTAATATTGACAATCAAAAATATTAATAAAAAACTAGCACTTCCTATAATGGCAATATTTTGCATATTGATACTATTAGCTAATACAAGGCTCAAAGCAAGTGTTGCTGCAACACCCATAAAAGGAATATTATTTTTTGAGTGTGTTAAAGTTTTAGGAAGCTCCCCCTCAGAAGCTATGAAGTATCCAAGTCTAGAATTACCATAAATAGTTGCATTTATGGCCGAAAATGTTGCTAAGAGTGCTGCAATTGCAACAATTATAAAACCTGTCTTTCCAAGAGCTGGTTTTGCAGCGATGGCAAGTGCATAATCTTTTGCTTGTATAAGTTCGGCCTCTGGAACCGTGCCTACACTTATGAGTGCAATAGCAATATACAAAATAATTACAAAAATAACTGAAGAGTAAAAAGCTAAAGGAAGATTTTTATTTGGGTTTTTAATGTCCTCAGCAGCATTTGCAATAAGCTCAAAACCCTCATATGCAACAAAAATCATCATTCCAGCTACTACTATGGAAAATGAACTTCCCCAATGAGATACTGAAAGTCTCTCCACATCAACATAAAAAACTCCAGATATTATAATAACAAAAAGTAAAATTATTTTTATAAATACTATAAAAAACTCTGATTTACTCACAAAAGATGCACTAATTAAATTTATAAGAGTCGGTAAAATAATAGCTATACTAATAAGTGCATGTTTTATATAAATATTATCATGTGTAAAAAAAGTAGCTCCATAGGATGCAAAAGCTACTGCATAAAGAGAAATAGTAACAATATAACTCAACCAAAGCATAAGGTTTACCGAACCAGATAAAAGATTATGTCCGAAGGCTTCATCAACAAAACTAACTGTTCCACCTTCACTTTGAAAAGTAACTGAAAGTTTTGCATAAGAGTATGCAGTTAAAAGGGCAATAAATCCAGCAACAAAAAATGCAAAAGCAGTAGCACCATGTGCAAAGGATACAGCTTCACCTAAAACAGCAAAAATTCCACCTCCAACCATACCTCCAACACCTATAGATATAGCACCTAATAAACCTATATTTCTTTGTTTACTCATTTATTTTATTATCCTCTTTTATACTACTCTATTTTACATCTTTTTATTTAACAGAAGGTCATTCCATTTATTCACATCAATATATTTTAGTTATTCACATCTTTTTAACCCTGTTTTATGATTAATAAGTGTACTATTCACATATAAATAATTAAATAGGGTTTTATGTGAATATAGGTCAAGAAGTTTTATTACTCCTTAAAGAGGAAATTACAGAGATTGAATATAATAGGTATATTCAATATTTGCATTATGATGTTAAAAAATCTACTTCTGATTTAGCCATTTTTTATGCACAAAATGCTCTTGTTGTAAATTGGATTAAAAATCGTTATGCAAATAAGATAGCCCATCTCTTTGAAATTAAATCAAATACAAAAGTTCAAATACAAATAACACTAAAAAACTTACTTGATAAAAGAAAAAATAAAAAAATAATAGAGCAAAAACAGGGTAATTCACTTCTTAACCCCTCTCACTCATTTTCAAATTTTGTTATGGGTGGATCAAACCAATTTGCCCATGCTGCAGTAAAAAGTGCTAGTGAAAATCCTGGTAAAGCATATAATCCTCTTTTTATATATGGTGGTGTTGGACTTGGGAAAACTCATCTTATGCAAGCTGCTGGAAATATTTTACAAAATGATGGTAGAGTTGTTATTTATACTACTGTTGAACAATTTTTAAATGATTTTACACGAAGCATACGCAATAATACAATGGAACGTTTTCGTGAAAAATATCGTAAATGTGATGTTCTTCTAATAGATGATATACAATTTCTTAGTAACAAAGAGGGTATACAAGAAGAATTTTTTCATACATTTGAAGCACTCAAGGGAGCAGGAAAACAAATAATATTTACAGCAGATAAACACCCTAAAAAAATTGCTGGTCTTGAAGCTCGTCTACAGAGTCGTTTTGAATGGGGACTTGTTGCAGATATACAACCTCCAGAACTTGAGACAAAAATAGCTATTATAGAAAAAAAATGTGAAATTAATAAGGTAAAACTCTCTAAAGATATTATTAATTATATAGCAACAGTTATAGAGAGTAATGTGCGTGAGATAGAAGGCATACTCTCAAAACTTCATGCTTACTCACAACTTATGCATATAGAAATAGATTTAAAATTTACAAAAAATGTACTCAAAGAACAAATACGTGAAAATCATGAAAATTTAACAATGGATGCCATTACTCAAATAGTTGCTAAAGATTTGAATATAAAACCAAGTGAAATTCGTTCAAAAGGTAGAAGTAAAAATATAGTCTATGCTAGACGAATAAGCATTTATATTTGCCGTGAACTTACACAAAATACAATGCCTCAACTCGCACAATATTTTGGAATGAAAGACCATACAGCTATAAGTCATACCATTAAAAAAATAAACAGTTTAATAAATGATGATGAAGATTTTAACTTAAAAATTAAAGAGATTTCTAATAAAATAACATCCATCTCTTAATTTTTATTAGAAATCTCTTAAAAAAAGATATAATTATACAAGTGAATAGTTGTGAATAGTTCTGAGTATGTTCATCACATCTAGAATAGTTTGAGTAAGAGGGGTTTAACGTGTTTTTCACATATTCACTCCCCTCTACTACTAACTACTAAAATTATATAAATATATAGGGATAAAAATGTTACTAACAATTTCTAAATCAATAATAGAAAATATACTTATTCATACAGCGCCATTTTTAGAAAAAAAAGATACTTCACAAATTACTTCTCATGTTTACCTAAATGCCATAAATTCTCAACTTACAATAAAAGCAACTGATTATGAAATAGGTTTTTTAGTTACTACTAATAATGTAAAAATACAACAAGATGGAAGCATAACAGCAAATGGTAAAAAATTTTTAGATATCGTAAGAATATTAAAAGATGGGGATATAAAATTAGAAGTAAAAAATGATATACTTCATATTTCACAAGGTCATTCAAATTTTAAACTTCCAACATTCTCTTACAATGAATTTCCAGAATTTCCATCTTATGAAGGTAAAGCTCGTATCTCTATAGAATCCCACACTCTAATTGAATCACTTAAAAAAATAACACCAGCAATTGATACTAACAATCCTAAATTTGAACTAAATGGTGCTTTAATAGATATTCACAATGAACATATTAATTTTGCATCTACTGATACTCGTCGTTTAGCAGTAGTAAATATTAAAAATCAAAGTGATACAGAACTCTCAATTATTATTCCAAAAAAAGCTATTATTGAAATTCAGAAATTATTTTTTGACAATATTGAACTTTATTATGATGATACAAATTTAATAATACACTCACAGCAATATACATTCTTTACAAAACTTATAAATGGTAAATTTCCAGAATATTCTAGAATTATTCCAAAAGAGATAAAAAATAATTTAATATTACCAAAAGCTCTTATGATTGATGCTATTAAACAAATTACAACTATATCATCAGATCTTAAAATAACTTTTTTAAATGACATCATAACTTTTGAGAGTCTTAGTGACGATAATATTGAAGCTAAAACTGAAATTAGTATAACAACAAACTTTTCAGAACCCTTTTCAATAGCTATTAATTCAAAGTATTTATTAGATTTTTTAAATTCCATAAATAACTCAGAATTTAATATAGGTCTTAATGAGGGTAATTTACCTTTTATATTAAGTGATGAAAACTTCAAAACAGTAGTAATGCCAATAGTTATTTAATAACTATTGATTACTCTTATAGCTTTATAACCCACCTTAAAACAAACTTTTAGATTAATTTAGATAGAATGTTCCTAATTATGGCAATGGAGTATTAAATGGAACAAAATTACGGTGCTAGTAATATTAAAGTACTTAAAGGGCTAGAAGCGGTTCGTAAACGTCCCGGAATGTATATTGGTGATACAGGTCATCGTGGTCTACACCATTTAGTTTATGAGGTTATAGATAATTCTATAGATGAAGCAATGGCAGGTCATTGTGATACCATTACTGTAACTTTAACTAAAAATGGTACTTGTAAGGTATCAGATAATGGTCGTGGTATTCCAACAGATATGCACCCAACTGAGGGTATAAGTGCAGCAACTGTTGTTCTTACAGTACTTCATGCTGGTGGTAAGTTTGATAAAGATACTTATAAAGTTTCTGGTGGACTTCATGGTGTCGGTGTTTCTGTTGTAAATGCTCTTTCATGTGATTTAAAAATGACTATTTATCGTAGTGGTAAAATCCATGAACAAGATTTTAAAAAAGGTATTCCTCAAGAACAACTTGCAATTTTAGGAACAAGCAAAAAAACTGGAACAACTATAGAGTTTGCAGCTGATCCTTCCATCTTTACGGATACTATTACATTTGAATATGAATATTTAGCACGTCGTTTTAAAGAACTCGCATATTTAAATCCATTTATAACTATCAAATTTAATGATGAGAGAAATGCGACAAAAGAAGTATATCACTTTGAAGGTGGTATTGCTCAGTATGTTTCAGATATGAATAAAAAAACTTTAGTTGCTGATGTATACAGTTTTAGCGAAAAAGTTGAAGACATAGAGTTTGATGTAGCACTTATGTATAACGATGCATATGATGAAAAACTTTCTTCTTTTGTAAATAATATTAGAACACCCAATGGTGGTACTCATGAAGCGGGTTTTAGAGCAGGTCTTACTCGTGTTATCTCTAATTATAATTCTAAAAATGGTGCAGCAAAAGAGAAAGATGTAAAAATTACAGGAGATGATGTAAGAGAAGGGCTTATAGCTATTGTCTCTGCACGTGTTCCAGAGCCTCAGTTTGAGGGTCAAACAAAAGGTAAACTTGGAAATACTTATGTAAGACCTCTTGTACAAAAAGCAACAGGTGAAGCACTTTCTAAATACTTTGAAGAAAATCCTATTCAGGCAAAGGCTATTGTTTCAAAAGCACTTATGGCCGCTCGTGGTCGTGATGCTGCAAAAAAAGCTCGTGAGCTTACTCGTCGTAAAGATAATATGAGTGTGGGAACACTCCCTGGTAAATTAGCAGATTGTCAGAGCAAAGATGCTTCAATCTGTGAACTTTATCTAGTGGAAGGGGATTCTGCAGGTGGTTCAGCTAAAATGGGGCGCGACCGTGTATTTCAAGCAATTTTACCACTAAAAGGTAAAATTTTAAACGTAGAAAAAGCACGTTTAGAAAAGATACTTAAATCTGATGAAATTACAAACATGATTACAGCAATGGGCTGTGGTATTGGTGAAGAGTATAATGAAGAGAAACTTCGTTATCATAAACTTATAATTATGACGGATGCTGATGTTGATGGAAGCCATATTCAAACACTTCTTTTAACTTTCTTTTTTAGACATTTTAGAAGTATTGTTGAAAATGGATATCTTTATTTGGCACAACCACCACTTTATCGATATAAAAAAGGTAAAAAAGAGATTTATTTTAAAGATGATAAAGAGATGAATAATTTTTTAATTGAAAATGGTATAGAATCTTTGGAAAATCAAACAATAGGTCATAATGATTTGATTTCATTTTTTAGAATGGTAGATCATTATGCTGGTTCATTAATGGCACTTGAACGTCGTTATTCATTAGTTAATTTAATTCGTTATTTTATTGAAAATCCAGATTTAATTTCACTTGGTGCAAAAGATTTATATGTAAAAATAGAAACATTTTTACATGCCCTTAATAATAACATTTTAACAAAAACAGTTAACGAAGAAACAAATGAAATTCATGTTTTTGTTCAAACTGAAGGTGGGATGGAAGAGCTTTTAATTAACGATGATCTCTTTAGTGCTCCACACTTTACAGAAGCAAACTTTGTTTATAAAAAGATTCAAGAGTGGGATTTAAATTTTGAAAATGATATTTTAAAAGAACTTGAAAATATTAAAGACTATGCAAAAAAAGGTGCTTATATTCAACGTTACAAAGGTCTTGGTGAAATGAATCCCGATCAACTTTGGGAAACTACAATGACACCTGAAAACCGCGTGCTACTCCAAGTAACTATAGAGGATGCTGAAGTTGCATCAGATGCATTTACCCTTTTTATGGGTGATGAAGTTGAACCACGTCGTAACTATATAGAAACACATGCTAAAGATGTTAAACACTTAGATGTTTAACATAGAGATTTATGCTACTACCACAAACAAAAGAGCGTGAGTATCGTTTTAAATTAGCATTAAGAATGGGGCTTCCTATTTTTGCTTTAATAATTGCTTTTGTTTCCTACTTTTTAGTAGGAAATTATAGAACACTTGAAACAACATTTTTTGTAGAAACCCTTCTTCTTTTAGTTTTTAGTATTTATTTTATTTTTTATCTTATATATAATGGTTTTGATGTAAAAATTACTGATGATGTAAGTAAAACATTTTCACGTGAATATTTACATAATTATTTAGAAGAAATGTTACAAAAAAATGAAGAGTATACACTCATACTCATAAGTATTAAAAATCTAAGTGATATAAACACACAATATGGTATTAAAAATGGTGATAAGGTTCTCGAGCAAGTAGCTGAGTGGATAGGGAAATATTTTTTAAGTAAAAATATAGAAAATTTTCCATTAGGACATATAAAGGGTGGTGACTTTATTATAGGTCTGAAGGGTTTAAAGAACAAGTATAGTACGATTTTAGATTTAATGTGTTTAAAAATGAGTGAGTTAAAAATTGATAATATAGAGGTTAAAACATCTGGTTCACTTTGTGATACTTCTTATTCTCACGATTTAAATTATATGATAGAAAATCTTTTTGAACTTCAAGAGGAAAAAAAACACTCAAAAGAGGAGACATCTAATGGGAGTATGAACCCTAATGAATTAGAGTCTTTAGTCGTTCATGCAATTGATAATAGAGCAATTGTTATAATGTCTCAAAATGTATATAGGGATGATGGAGTTGTTTTTAAAGAGTGTTACATAAAACTTAAAAGTTCAAATTCAAGTATGTTGTACCCAAAAACTTATCTTAAAACTATTAAGAAACTTGGTTTAAATATTAAATATGATTTGATGATTTTAGAAGAGATAATTACACATGTAAAAGATGAAAAAGAGATAGTTTACTGTCTTAATATCTCACCAACTTCATTAAGAAATGACTTTTTTTTACTCTCTATAAAAGAGCTTTTAAAAAGTACAACTATTAAAATTATGTTTATATTAAGTGAGCAGGAATATTTTAGCCATACATCTAAATATAATTCTATAATAAAACTACTTAAAACAATGGACATTCTAATATGCATAACAAGACTTGGTTCTATGCATAGTAGCTTTTTATATTTGCGTGAACTTAATATTGACATAGTTAGGTTTGATACCTACTATTCACATTACACAAAATTAAAAAAGTCTCAAAGTGTAGTGAATGGTTTTAATATAATGGCACACGATAAAGGTGTAAAAACTTGGATAAAAAATATTGAAGAAGAAGAGACATTGGCATTAGTGAAGAGTTTAAAAATTGATTATATTCAAGGTAAATATTTATCAAATTTAGAGAAAATTTATGAAAATTAAGAGGAGTTATTTATGAAGTATGGTGAAAAAATAGTAAATGAGTTTGATGTAGAAAAAGATTTAGAAATATGGCCAAATGAGCATAAACGTGATTATTTAATTAAGATGACTCTTCCAGAGTTTTCTTGTCTTTGTCCACGAAGCGGCTATCCAGATTATGCAACTATATATTTAGAATATACTCCTGATGCATGGGTTGTAGAGCTTAAGGCGATTAAACTGTATATAAACTCTTTTAGAGATAAGCATGTGAGTCATGAAAATTCTGCAAATGAAATTTATGAAATTTTAGAGAAAAAATTAAAACCAAAGTATATGAAAGTGATTGCAGATTATAATCCAAGAGGGAATGTTCACACAGTTATAGAGATAGATAGTTCTAAAATGAATTAATACTTTTTTTTAACCAGATAAGTCCTTCTTGATAGTTGCTAAAAAGTCCTTTAAGTTGTGAATCATAGGCTTTTTTAAGAATTAGACTATACTTTTTAGATGGTGTTATTCCAAACTTCATAATATCTCTACCCTGAAGAATAGCACTTGCTTTTGTATTGAGAACATGAAGTTTTTTTGCAGTTTCAAGGAGCAACTTTATCTGTTTCTCTTTTTTTAAAAAAGTGATGGCATTTAAAAATTTTGCAAAATTTTCTATATTTACTTTTGTTGCTAAAAGAGAGACTTCATACTCTGTAAAATTATCTAAATTAATCATATTTTGTGACTCTACTAGAGTCAGTACCTCTTTAAGTAAATCTTTTTTATTTGTGAGCCTATGTAAAAAACTATGAGACTCCAAGGGAGAAAATTTATGTATTAAGATAGCTAACATAATAGGTATGTTAGCTATTTTAATAGTATCAAGTGCTTGAAGTAGGTTATGAAACTCTTCTTCTTTGAGTGTAGCAAATTCTTTAAAGTATAAAAATCCATTCATTTTTTTGAGTAATAAAAAACCACGAGATGGTTTTTTTGATTTGAGAAGAAGTTTTTGTATTTCATCAAAAATTCTCTCTTTGGCAAGTTCCTCCAACATGCCTTTTTCAATCATTTTTTTGCATTGAGCAAAAAGTTTTTTCTCCAATGACAATTCAAATCTTACACTAAAAACAATAGCTCGAAGTACACGCAGTGGGTCATCAGAAAATTTTTTTAAATCTACTGCCTTGAGTATTTTATCTGCTAGGTCTTTTCTCCCCTCAAAAGGATCTAATATTTTTTTACTTATTACATCATAACCTAAAGCATTTATAGTAAAGTCTCGTCTACTTGCAGCAGTTTTAAAATCTAAGTTAGCATCTGCATCTATCTTAAATCCTTTATGACCTGAAGAGATTTTTGAGTCTTTACGAGGTAGGGAAAAGTCTAAATGTAAATCATTATATTTTAATTTGCATACACTGAAGCTTTTACCAACACTATTTACACTACCAAATTCTTGTAAAATATTTTCTATTTTTTCATAAGATGTGAGTCCATAAAGTTCAATATCTATATCTTTAGAAGTTATTTTTAGTATTTTATCTCTGACATAGCCACCTACAATAATGGGTCTTATATTAAATTTATTAAATTTATCAAATATAATATCTAATTCACTTGGATACTCAATCATCCGAACTCTCTTGTAAACTTTTTATATATAATTTTATTTTTAATACAAGTATATCACTATTTGTAGGAAATAATAATTATAATTTGGGTATAATTCGCGAAAAATAGCTGAAAGCAACCTGCAAGGCAGAATTATCTTCAGTAAATTTTCCAAAACGAAGGAAATACTTATGCAAAAAATAAGAAACATTGCGGTTATCGCTCACGTTGACCACGGTAAAACTACACTAGTTGATGGACTATTAGAACAATCTGGTACATTCAGTTCACATGAACAACACGATGAAAGAGCTATGGATAGCAATGACATCGAAAAAGAGCGTGGTATCACGATTCTTTCTAAAAATACTGCTATTCGTTATAAAGATCACAAGATTAACATTATCGATACTCCGGGTCACGCTGACTTCGGTGGTGAAGTTGAACGTGTTCTTAAAATGGTTGATGGTGTTTTAGTTCTTGTTGATGCTTATGAGGGTGTTATGCCTCAAACTAAGTTCGTTTGTAAGAAAATGCTTGCTCTTGGTAAAATGCCAATTGTTGTAATTAACAAAATTGACAAGCCTTCTGCAGATGTTGATCGTGTTGCTGATGAGATGTTTGACCTGTTCGCAGATATGGGTGCTACAGATGAGCAACAAGATTTCCCAATTATTTATGCTGCTGCACGTGATGGTATTGCTAAGCTTGATATGGCTGATCCTGATGGCAATTTCGAATGTATTTTTGAAGCAATTTTAAACCATGTACCAGTTCCAGAAGGTTCACCTGATAATCCACTTCAGTCGCAAGTATTTACACTTGATTATGACAACTATGTTGGTAAAATCGGTATTTCTCGTATATTTAACGGTACTGTAAAAAAAGGTGACAACATTATGCTTGCAAAAGCTGATGGTGCAATGGTTAAGGGTAAGATATCTAAACTTATCGGTTTTCATGGTCTTAATAGAATGGAGATAGAGCAAGCAGAAGCTGGTGATATTGTAGCCTTTGCTGGTATGGAAACTGTTGACGTTGGAGATACTGTTTGTGATGCTAACAATCCTGTAGCACTTGACCCTATGCACGTTGAAGAGCCAACCCTTACAGTTGTATTTGCTGTAAATGATTCTCCTTTAGCTGGTAAAGAAGGGAAGCACGTAACTTCAAACAAACTTCGTGAGCGTTTAGAGTTTGAAATGAACACTAATGTTGCAATGAAACTTGAAGTAGTTGGTGAAGGTAAATTTAAAGTTTCAGGTCGTGGTGAACTTCAAATTACTGTACTTGCTGAAAATATGCGTCGTGAAGATTTTGAGTTCTCAATCTCTCGTCCAGAAGTAATTGTTAAAGAAATTGAAGGTGTTAAATGTGAGCCATTTGAGCATTTAGTTATTGATGTTCCTGAAGATCTTTCTGGTGGTGTTATTGAGCGTCTTGGTAAGAGAAAAGCTGAAATGAAGTCTATGCTTCCAATGGGTTCAGGTTTCCAACGTATTGAGTTTGAAATTCCTGCTCGTGCGCTTATCGGTTTCCGTGGACAGTTTTTAACAGACACTAAAGGTGAGGGTGTTATGAATCACTCTTTCTTAGAGTTCCGTCCATATTCTGGCTCTGTTGATTCACGTTCATATGGTGCTCTTGTTTCTATGACAGCTGGTTCAACTCTTGCATTTTCACTTTTTGGTATCCAAAATCGTGGTGTTCTTTACATCGGTGTTCAGACTGAAGTTTATGAAGGTATGATCGTTGGTGAGCACTCACGTGATAATGACCTAGTTGTTAACCCTATTAAAGGTAAAGCTCAGTCAAACGTTCGTTCATCAGGTGCTGATGAAGCTATTAAACTTATTCCACCACGTGACATGTCACTAGAGCGTGCCTTAGAGTGGATCGAAGATGATGAGTTACTTGAAGTAACTCCAAAATCTGTACGTATTCGTAAAAAATTCTTAACAGAAGCAGAAAGAAAAAGACACTCTAGAAAATAGAGTCTTCTTTAGGGAAAAATTTCCGTATGCAGATGCATACGGAGTACAATATTAATTTATTATCTATCTTCTAATCTTTATAGTGAAGTATTTTATCTAGAATGGCAAAAACTTCATATTCTCTTTTTCCATCTCAGTTTATCTAGTTTACTCTCACGAAACCGGAAATGTAGCAACTTATTTTAAGGTTGAAGACCGGACTACTTCATAGTAACATAAGTTTTTCACATGTCCGTCCATAAAAGCAGAGATAAGCTCCTTAACGCCGTCTAATTTTTCTAGATAGTATTGAACACCCCAAAAAATATTCACCTGTAAAGTAAGCTTTTATAATGCTTTATTTTAGACACTCAAACTCAAAGAATAAATCGGTGTGAAATAGATATTTTTATTAATTTTTAACAATTATTTTGGATATTTTCAGATAAAATATATTAGATAAGAAGGAGTCTTATGTTTGCATCAATTTTAATTTTTACCATTGGCTTGCTTGCTTTTTGGATATTTAGACTAAAAAAAGATATAAGAAGAAGAAAAAAGTTAGAAGAAGATTCTGTACATAGAAAGAAAGATTTTGAGAAACTTTTTAACATTGCTCCAATGTTTATTGACTCTTTTTCTCCAAGTGGGGAGTGCCTTTTTTGGAACAAAGAATGTGAGAGGGTATTTGGCTGGAGTATTGAAGAACTAAATGCTCATGAAAATTCATTTTCACTTTTTTATCCTGATCCTGAAATACAAAAACTCATGAAAGAGGCTTTTTCTAGTATGCGAGGAAGCCACGGTATAGAGATGAGCCCTATGTCTAAAAATGGAGAACTAATTCATAGCAGGTGGGTTAACGTAAACCTTTCCGCTGATGAAATAATATTTATTGGGATAGATATGAGAGGTCAAAAAGAGGCTGAGATAAAACTTTTAAGTGCTCAAAAAGAATTAAAAGCATTAAATTTGTCACTTCAAGAAAGAGTTGATAATAGTGTACAAGAGATATATAAAAAAGAACGACTCCTTCTTCAACAATCGAGACTTGCCCAAATGGGAGAGATGCTAAACATCATTGCACATCAATGGAGACAGCCATTAAGTGTGATAGATTTAAGTGCTTTTAATATTCAAAATAAAATCGATTTAAATAAATTTAACTTAGAAGATAAAACATCGCAAAAGGCTTTTTTAAAGTTTATAAAAGAAGAGACAAAGGACATACATCATTATTCTGAATATTTAACAGGCACTGTAAGCGATTTTACTAATTTTTTCAATGATAATAAAGAAAAAGAAGTAACGACTTTAAACATTCCTATTGAAAAAGCTTTAAATGTTCTACATTCAACTATAACAAAAGAAAAAATTCAAGTTAAGGTTGAGGATAAAACGAAAAATAGTATAAATATTTTTGTTTATGAAGTGATGCAGGTTATTTTAAACATCGTTAATAATAGTATCGATAATTTTATAGAGAAAAACATTGTTAATCGTCAATTAAATATTGTTGCTGAAGAAAATGACAATAAATTTACTATAAAAATATATGACAATGGCGGTGGTATAGAAGAAGCTATTTTCTATAATATTTTTGATCCCTATTTTTCTACAAAGACAGAAAAAAATGGTACAGGACTTGGATTATATATATCAAAATTGTTAATTGAGGATTCTAGTAAAGGTTTGTTAAATGTAAGTAATATAGAAAATGGTGTTTGTTTTGAAATTATTTTATTTGGAGATAAGTAATGAAACAAAATTTACATCAAAAATGTCAAAACATGACAGTACTTTTTGTTGAAGATTATATTCCATTGCAAAAGAAGATTGCATCGATTTTAAGTGATTATTTTAAGCATGTGCAAATAGCTTCAAATGGAAAAGAAGCTTTAGAAAAATATGAAAACTTCTATGAAACAAATAGAAAATTTTATAATATTGTCATCACAGATTATGAGATGCCTAAACTAACAGGTATTGAATTGATAAAAGCAATAAAAAAGGGAAATAAGGAACAAACTTTTATTGTCCTGTCTGCACATCAAAATCCTGAGTACCTTATAGAATATATAAGTCTTGGTATTTCACATTTTATTCCAAAACCAATTGGTCCAAACAAGTTGCTAGAGGTTTTAGATAAAGTGTGTGATATGATGGTAGTGATGGATGACAAATTGTTTCACATAAACAACTCCCTCGTGTGGAATAAGAATAAAAGAGCTCTTTTTTTTAATAATGAATACTTATATTTAGCTAAATATGACTTACTATTATTTGAAGTACTTATGGAAGATTTTGGTTTTACTTGCACAATAGATAAGATATTGAGCCATTTTTACCTATACAACGAAGATGTTAAACAAGAAAACATACGAAATATGGTTATTCGTTTACGAAAGAAAATCCCTGATATTCAAATTAAAAATACCTATGGCATGGGTTATGCATTACTAAAAGATTAAATAAAGCTTGTTTTATTTTGAAAAAATGTAACAATTCGTTTCTCTAGCCAAAATATAGGTTTAAAGGGAGAACCGGCTATGAAACCGACATGACCACCTTTTTTACTTAATTCTAAGGTAATGAAAGGGGAGAGTTCTTCTTGCTTTGGGATGACCTCAGGAGTCATGAAGGGATCATCTTGCGAGTGAATAATGAGTGTCGGCGTTTGAATATATTTTAAATATTGTTTAGAGCTACACTGCGTATAGTAATCCTGTGCTGAATTAAAACCATGAATGGGTGCAGTGTAGGTATCGTCAAATTGCCAAAATGTTTTTATTTTTTTTACATTGTGAAGTGGAAAATTTAGAAGTACTTGCATATCATGTCTTCTATATTTTTTTTCTAAGGCGGCATTTAAATCTTGGAGCAGTCTATGTTGGTAGTAGCGTGAAAAACCTTTGTTCATCTGGTTTGAACAAACATCGAGTTGCATGGGTGGAGAGACGGCGATTGCCTTGTCGATGAGAGAGTTCTTTTGAAGCTCTCCCAAGAGCTTAAGTAGCATATTTGCACCCAGAGAGTAGCCAAGAGCATATAATTTTGAGTTTGGATACATTTTCTTGAGATGTTTTATATAGCTTAAAGCATCTTGTGTTTCTCCGCTATGATAAGACCTTGGAAGTAGATTATCGCGACCACTACAGCCTCTAAAATGCATGAGTACACTTCTAAACCCATTCTTTTGTAGCTCCTTCATTGCTCCCTGTATGTATGGAGATTCAAATGAGCCTGCAAGGCCATGAAACAGAACAACAAGAGGGGCATTTATTTGAGCATTATTAGGGTGTAGCCAGTAGCACTCTAAAAAGTCACCATCATCAAGAGAAAATTTTTCAATTTCAAACTCCAGAGGGGGAAGTTTCTTAAAAAGTGATGAGTATACTGTTTGGATATGTCTGTTTGAGAGTAAAAAGTGTGTTTTAAATGTAGATGAAATACTCTCTCCTAAAGTTTTAGATATCTGAAAAGTGTATCTTATATAAAATAAAATAAAACTGAATAATTTTGATTTAATGCGTAGGTGGATATAATCATAAACTAATAAATACTGGAGTTAAAAAGATACAATGAATAGAAAAAAAATATATAACCCAGACTCTAAAGAAAGTGTGAATGATAGAAAAGTTTTTGGCGGAGACCCTACAGGTATATTTGAATTAAACAATATTAAGTACCAGTGGGCATATAATCTTTGGGAAATGATGTTAAATAACACATGGTTTCCAAAAGAGGTTGATATGACTCGTGATGTTCATGATTATAAACTTTTAACAAAAGCAGAGAAAACGGCATATGATAAGGCACTTTCTCAACTTATATTTATGGATTCACTGCAAACAAATAATCTTATAGATAATATAAATCCATATATAACTTCTCCAGAAATTAATCTTATTTTGGTTCGTCAATCTTTTGAAGAGGCACTTCACTCTCAAAGTTATGCTGTTATGGTTGATAGCATATCAACCAACTCCGAAGAGATTTATGATCTATGGCGTAGAGACATGATGCTCAAAAATAAGAATGATACTATTGCAAAAGTTTACTTGGAATTAGCAAAAAACCCAAATGAGACAAATTTTGTAAAAGCTTGTTTTGCAAATCAAATCTTAGAGGGAATCTACTTTTATAGTGGTTTTACCTATATCTATACACTTGCTCGTGCAGGAAAGATGTTAGGTTCAGCTCAGATGATTCGTTTTATACAACGTGATGAAGTTACACACTTAGTTCTTTTTCAAAACCTTATAAATACATTAAGAAAAGAGTGTGCAAACCTTTTTACCCCAGAGTTGAAACTCGAAGTTATTGAGATGTTTAAAGAGGCCGTAAAGCTTGAGAGCGAATGGGGAAAATATATTACTCAAGGACAAATTCTTGGACTAACTGATGATATCATTGAGCAGTATATTCAATATTTAGCAGATGATAGACTAAACTCTGTTGGTTTTGAGAAAATATATAATGTGCAAAACCCAATAAAATGGGTAGATGATTTCTCAAAATTTAATGACCAAAAAACAAACTTTTTTGAAGGAACAGTAACAAACTACTCTAAAGGTAGTCTCTCTTTTGATGATGACTTTTAAGAGTAGTTTAACAAGCATAATTATTAAGCTATAGATATAAAATTAAGATATAATTGTAGTTATGAATTACATGCTTGTTTCCTTATTATTTAAAACATCAAATATCTACAAAAACAATTTAGAGCTACTTCTAAATCATATAGAGAATGTACCCTCTCGGTCCATAGTGGTGGCTCCAGAAGTATGTTTAACAGGTTTTGATTATGAAAATCTAGAGGAAGCTCTTGATTTTGCTAAAAGTGCTACAAAAGCGATAAAAAAATACTCCACAGATAAAATTATTATCTTTAGTATGCTTGAGAGAGAGAATAATAAAGTGTATAATTTTGTAAAAGTTTTTTATAATGGTGAAGTGGTCTACAAACGGGCTAAAGCACGACTTTTTCGCCTTGGAGATGAACACAAGTTCATGGAAGAGGGAAGTGATGATGATTTTAAAATTATTGAAGTGGATGGCATAAAAATTGCCATTTTAATCTGTTTTGAGCTTCGTTTTAAAGAGTTATGGGAAAAAGCTGAGGGTGCGGATGTTATAGCAATACCATCGTGGTGGGGAAAACCAAGAAGTGAGCATTTTAAAAGTCTTACAAAAACACTTGCCATTATGAACCAGTGTTATGTTGTTGCAAGTGACTCACAAAATGAAGAGTGTACACAAATGAGTTCTATTGTAACACCTAAGGGTGAAATGATTTTTAATGGGAATAGCCCTTGCTTAAAAGTACCATATATAAAAAAAGATATAACTTTAATGAGAAGATATCTAGATGTAGGAATAGAGTAATTGGATAGAATAACAGCAACAAAAACAGCACGGATGGCAGATGAGATTGAAAAATTATTTCCACTCTCTGCAGAAGTAAAAAAGGCTATAGCCTCAACAAATAGAGAAGCATTTGTCTCAACAGGTTTTAAACATAGTGCTTATAAACTTGATGCCCTTCCCATAGGTGCTTCACAATATATAAGTTCCCCTTTAACAGTTGCAAAAATGACAGAGTATCTTTTTTCAAATGGAGCGGATAGAGTTTTAGAGGTTGGATGCGGTAGTGGATACCAAGCTGCAGTACTTTCACACTTGTTTCGTGGTGTATTTACCATAGAACGCATAGAATCTTTAATGCTTGAGACAAAAAAACGTTTTAGAAATTTGGGTATAAACAATATTCATACAAGAACAGATGATGGCCAAAATGGTTGGATTAGGTATGCCCCATATGATAGAATAATTTTTTCAGCAACTGCAAAAGAGATACCTCAAAAGTTGTTTGAACAACTTGCAGATGGAGGCATACTTATAGCTCCCATGCAAAGAGGTGAAAAACAGGTTATAATGCGTTTTATAAAAAATGGTTCTCGTATTGAAGAAGAAGAATTAGAAGATTGTGATTTTGTTCCTGTTTTGGACGGTGTTCAAAAATAGCCTGCACTAAGTAATTCTAAGTTTTTTATAGTAAAATAATAACATTAAAGTTTAGGATGGTACCATGGAAGATATGTATGGCATAAACTACTCAAAACCCGAGGTTATTTTACTTCAAGATACAGGTATAGGTGTGGCTGAGAGTGCTGCTCGTACCTGTTATGACTCTTTTACTAACAGTGAAAACAGTGCTATTAAAAACATTGAACACACGATGCCAGATTATCAAATGTGTGATGAAATAAATTCTATCGAAGAGTCTGAACTTTTAGATGATTTAGCTTGGACATATTTTCACCACTCTATACTTGAACATGCAAATCTTAGTTATCTGATCCGAGGGACCTCACGTGGTGTACTTCAAGAGCATGCACGCCATCGTCTTCAAGCTATATCTGTACGAAGCACACGTTATACAATGAGTTCACTCATTAATGCTTTTGTTGCAGCACAGCAGGATGGAGGAAGAGAGTTTTTTATACAAACAGTTTTATCTTATGATATGTTTGTGACCTGTGATGAAACATATAATAGAATTGAGATAACTGCTATGTATGATAAACTTGAGTATCAGAAAAAAAAAGTTGAAAACTTTTATGCTATGAGTGTGGCAAAGAGTTCCTTACCTCTTCTTGAGGAGTTTTGTGGAGACTCTTCAAAGCTTTATGAAGCTTTACAGGCTGGAAAGAAAAAACGTAATGTTGGTGATGCTTTTAAACACATTATTACCGATAATGTCAAAGTAGATATGGTTGTGACCTTTAATCTAAGAAGTTTGAAAAATTATTTTACTCTGCGTGACAGTGGAGCAGCATTTTTTCAGATACAATGGCTTGCAAAAGAGATGATGCAGGTAACACCAAAAAAATATCTTGATTTAATAATAAAGAAGAAATAATGTATAAATATTTGATGATAATCACACTTATGCTAAGTGGATGTGCAAATTTTACTTTTAATGCTGTAATGTGTGACAAAATAGCGAGTGAACCAAATGCAGTAATGCCCGAAGAGTGTAAAAATTATGATGAGAAAAAGGCAGATAAGGCATTTAATAAAGTAGTAGATGATAAAAAAGTATCAGATACTGATTTAAAAGTAAATCAAGAATAAAGGAAGTAAAGTGGGAAATAGAAGTAGTGTATGTGAATTGTGTGGGAGTGATGCAAGTGTGAGTTTAATGGAATTGCCTATTTCTGATGGAAGTGAAGAGCAGAGTATATATCTCTGTGTAAACTGTAAGACACAGATAACATCAGGGGAGCTTGATGAAAATCATTTTAACTGTTTAAATGATGCAATGTGGAGTGAAACATCAGCTGCCAAAGTGATGTCTCATATACTCTTTAACAAACTTGGTCGTCAAGATATGTGTGATATGATGTACTTAGAAGAGGATGAGTTAAAACTAGCAGAACGAGCTATAAGTGCAGCTGCAAATAAACTTGTTTTTCGTGATGCAAATGGGGTAGAACTTCATACTGGAGATAGTATTGTAATACTCAAAGATTTAGATGTAAAAGGTGCAGGTTTTACCGCAAAACGTGGCACAACAGTGACTAGAATAGCTCTTCCTCACGATATGGATGATCATGTTGAAGGTCGTGTTAATGGAACAAAGATCTATCTTAAAACTGAATTTATTAAAAAAGCCTAATGCATTTAGAAGAGAGATTTCATAAGGTTGATAAGGATTTTCGTAATCCTTATGCTCGTGATCGTGATAGAATTATTCATTCAGGCTCATTTAGAAAACTGGAGTACAAAACGCAAGTTTTTTTAAATCAAGAGGGTGATTTTTTTCGTACTCGTCTCACCCACTCTATAGAGGTCTCACAAATTGCACGCTCTATCACCTCGCAACTTGGACTTAATGAGTTTCTTTCTGAGGCCATTGCTCTTGCACATGATTTGGGACATACTCCCTTTGGACATGTGGGTGGTGATACTTTAGATGAGTCCTTAAAAGCAGATGGATTTAATAATGGATTTGAACATAATTTTCAGAGTTTTCGTGTTGTTTCAAAACTAGAGAAACGCTACAAAGGATTTGACGGTCTTAATCTTACTTTTGCAACTTTAGAGGGGATTTTGAAACACTCCTATCCTTATAAAAAATCATTTTTGCCAAAGATAATAGAAGAACAGTTTAATCTTGAGTCTCATCCTACTTATGAGGCAATGGTGGTTGACCGTGCAGATGAGATAGCTTATATAAGTCATGATATAGATGATGGTGTCAACTCAGGACTGATTAGTTTTGATGACTTAAAAGAGAGTGAATTAATAGTAGAAATCTTAGAAAAAGTAGCAAATGAGGGAGTAGGAAAAGAGAATGATGAAATGTTTCGATACCGTTTTAGCTCCCATCTTATTAACTATTTTGTTTATTCTATTTTAGAGTATTCCAAGCCAAGAGTGGAAAATAAAGAAATTTTTCCAATAGGTTTTAACAAAGAGTTAGAAACAAAAATAAAAAAACTTAAAAAAATTCTTTTTGTAAAAATGTATCAGAGTAAAGATATAGTAAGAAAAATGTATGCTGGTAAACAGGCTATTAGAGGACTCTATAGAGGACTAATGGAAGAAGATAAAATGCTTCCAAGTTTTTACTATGAGCAGTTAGAAAAAAGAGCTAAACATAGAGTTATTGCTGATTATATAGCAAGTATGAGCGATAGATATGCACTTAATTTTTATAATGAAATGTATGGAAAAATTTAGGAAGTTATAATTAGAAGATAAACGAAAGTCCCAAAGGACTAACGCTTACAGGCGTGATTCGTAACGTCTCATCATATAAAGACGCTTAAGCATTTTCTTACGAGATGCAATTTTGAATTTCTTACGTTTTTCAGTTTCCGTTTCATGGAAACGGCGAGCACGAGCTTCAGTAACGATTAAGTTACGGTCAGTCTGCTTTTTGAAACGTCTATAAGAAGCATCAAAGTTATCATCATGGCGTAGTACAATACCAGGCATATCACATCACCCACTTTCTTTTAAATTTGGATTAAAATTATATCTAAATAATCTTAGTTTACCTAACTGAATCTTTTTTGCATCCAGTATTAAGCTTAAATATTGGGTAGAAAGGACAAAAACCTATGGCACCTGTTGCGAGAGGCACCACTCCAATAGCAACTACAATGTAGTTTTGTGCAAAAAGACCGTAGCCTATGAGGGCTAATCCAACTATGACTCTTATTGTTCTATCTATTTTCCCTGCATTAAAACACATTATGAATCCTTTTTGTTTTAGATAGTACTATTATAGAAAAAAAAAGGCTGGTTGTCTGTAACTAATGTTACATAAGGATTTATAAAAGAGTGATATAACCTCGCATAAGAGAGATTTTTCGATTTCTTTCAAGCTCTTTTAAGAGGCGACTTACAACAACCCTTGTTGTACCAAGTTCATTTGCAATATGTTCATGAGTTGTTTCTACTACTTGCACATTTTGTTTTTTAATCCAATCTAAAATACGCTCATCAAGCTTTTTAAATTTCAAGTCATTAACAAGTTGTGTTAGGGATTGCATCCGTAAAGTATAGATAGAAAAAAGAAAGTTCTGGTAAATATAACTCATATGGGCTAACTCTTTTGCACTCTTTGCATCGAGCAGATAGCCTTTTATATCTGTAACTGTTATTGCTGTACCTATTGCTTCTGTTTGACTGATGGTTGAAGCAGTATTTACTATGCACTGTTCACCTTCATTAAGCTGGTAGAGTGTAATTTCATCTGCATTTTTAGATTGAATATAAAGACGAACTATTCCATTTGTTAAAAAAAGAATATTCTCACAAATATCACCTTGAAAAAAAAGAATATTATTTTTTTTAATGTTTATTGGCTGAAGATGTTTTTTAAAAAATTTCAATGATAAATCTTCTAAATCTTGATAAAAAGAAAATTTTTGTAAATCCATGGCAAAATCCTTAAAGTCTTGCAGTGCAAGAGACTATCTGGGGAAGCTCTTGTATTTCATCTTTTATGTTTATAAGTATACACTCTAAAATTGTATTGTGCTTTAATGAGTAGAGAATCCATTTACCTTTTTGTTGTGTAGCAACTATATCTGCTTCTCTCATCTGCTTTAAATGACGTGATACAAGAGGTTGAGAAAGCTTTAGGGTGTCACAAAATTCACAAACACAGAGTTCGTTCTCACGCTGTAGCAGTGATAAAATCTTTACTCTGTTTATATCACTTAAAATTTTACCTAAACTAACTAATTTTTGCATATAATCTCTTTTGAAGTTAAAGTATATAACAATACTGTTATATGAATTATAGCATAAAAGGATAATATGATGAAAAAGTTACTTTTAGTACTCGTTTTAGGTATGAGTTCACTCTTTGCTTCAAGTGGAGCAGAAGTTTATAAGGCAAAATGCCAAATGTGTCATGCCCAACAAGGAATGATGAGCAAAGAGAAGATGCAAACGATGCGTGTAAAAATGCAAAATGCCACAAAAGAAGAGAAGATGGCTATGCGCGAAAAGATGACAGAGAAGATGAAAAAAAGTGGTATGCGAGCACCTGCTATGCCAATGGTTTCTGCTCGTATTAAAAGTCAACTAAAAACTCGTGATGAGTTTATCGCCTTTGTGGATGATTATATTCAAAATCCATCTAAAGAGAAAGGCTTTTGTATGCCGATGGCTTTTAAAAAGTTTGGGACTATGCCTCCAATAGGCAAAGGTCTGAGCAAAGAAGATAGAGCTTCGGTTGCGGCATGGCTCTATGATAACTACAAAGATGCTGGTATGTGTGAGATGAAAGGCGAGAGTAATGGTATGAAGTGTGGCGGAGGAAAGTGTGGTGGTGCTAAAAAGAAGGAAGAAAAATCTATGAAATGTGGTAGCATGAAGATAGAAACACACTAATATGATAGAGTTTGTAACAGATTTTTTTCATGCACTTATAGAACTTAGCAATGCTATGGCTCCTTACATCTTGTTTGGACTTATCTTTGCTGGGATTTTACATGAGCTTGTACCTGATACTATTGTCAAAAATCATCTAGGAAAAGATTCTCTCTGGTCAGTCATAAAGGCAACACTCTTTGGGATACCTTTACCTGTTTGCTCTTGCGGTGTTATCCCTCTAGCGACAAGTATTAAAAAGAGTGGAGCGAGCAATGGCTCAACTCTTTCATTTTTAATCTCAACTCCCATTACTGGAGTGGATTCTATTTTAGCTACTTATGGCATGTTTGGTTGGGCTTTTACTATCTACAGAGTTATTACTTCTATGATTATCTCTATAATTGCGGGAATTCTTGCAAATTTTTATGGTGAATCCACAGAAAAAGAAAAACTCAAACCTACATTTAGTATGGCTACTCCAACAGCAGGAGTAGACAGAGGTATGAGTTTTTCAGCAGTTTCAACTCCTCAAATTGAACAAGCTGAGGAGGAGTGTGAAGATGGTAGCTGCTGTTCTAGTGGAAGTTGCGATGACACAAAGAGCAAGATGTTCATAGGTGCCTTTACTTATGCTTTTGGTACACTACTTAAAGATATAGCATCCCCACTCTTAGTTGGATTGCTTTTAGGAGCACTCATCACGGTGGCGATTCCTGATAACTTGAGTGAAATACTTTTAGAGTATTCATGGTTATCTTACATTATTGTCATCGCTATAGCTGTTCCTATGTATGTCTGTGCAACAGCATCACTTCCAATAGCCGCAGGACTCATGCTCGCAGGTGTTGCACCGGGTGCTGCGTTTGTATTTCTTTCTGCAGGACCTGCTACAAATACAGTAACAATAGGTGTCGTTAAAAAGATGCTAGGAGAGAGAACACTCTATATCTATCTTGGAACTATCATCATCGGTTCAGTCATTTTTGGCTTTGGACTTGATTATGTACTGAGTGGTGTTAATGTTAAAGAACTTATACACCTGCATGAAGATGCAAGTTTTATTGCTATGGCCTCTAGTGTAGTACTTTGGATATTTGTACTTTACTACATTTTAAAGCCATATGTTATTAAAAAAGATAAACTCAGTGATGAGAGTCACTGTTCAATTTAGGATATTGTTAGTTTATGAAACAAGGTAGAATACACATTTTCATATTATTGTTTTCTATGAGCTTTACAATAGTGCATGCCTTTGCTATAGATATGCTTGATACTCATGAGTGTCAGATTAATGAATATGTTCAAGAGTTTTCACAACCAATAAGTGATTTTGATAGTGATGATATTTGTAATATTCATCATGGTTTTCATATGGCTTTTATTATTCCCATAAATCTAATTCTTTCCACCCATCCTCTAAGAAATTCTAAACCACAGTCTTTTGACAAATTATATAAATATACAGCTTACGAAACAGAAATCAAACCTCCTATATCCCTTTAATTTAACACAACCTATACCTATGCCAAAATTATTGGCACAATACTTATAATAATTAAAGGATATATAATGATATATAAAATAACAACACAGAAGTCTTTAAAGACAATTAAAAATGAGTTAGAATCACATGCAAAGAAGAGTGGCTTTGGAGTTTTAGGCTCTTATGAGTTTAAAAAAATATTAGAGAAAAAGAATTTTCCAATTGAGAAAGATATAACAGTTTATGAGTTATGTAATCCAAGTGAAGCACAGATATTTTTAAGTGCAGTACCTGAAATTTCTGTATATTTACCTTGTCGTATTTCTGTTTATGAAGAGAATGACAAGACTGTTTTAGCAACGATTGATTTGCATGATATTCTTGACTCTGTAGAGGGACACGATGAACTAAAAGAGCAGATGAAATCTGTATTTTGGCATATGATCGAGCTTTTAAAATCATGGAAGTAAATATAAAAATATTGCTCGTTTTGTTGCTGACTGTTTCATTGTCTCAGGCGGAAGATTTTGACACTTTTTTACAAGACGCCATAAAAAAGAGTCCTTATTTAAAAGCAAACAGTTTAAATATTGATAGAGCGCAAGAGCAGGCTTCACTAACAACAAGATATAAAAACCCATCTCTAAGACTTGTGACGTCAAATTTCTCTGAAGATAAAAAGAGCGATACTCTTGGTTATGCAGTTGGACTTACACAGCCACTTCGTTTATGGGGTTTATCAGATGCAAGAGAAGGCTTGGCAAATGCCCAAAAGGGAGAAGCAAGTAGTTTTGTACAGTTAAATCGTGCTAATTTTGTAAAGAGATTATCCCTTCTTTTTGTAAAGTATAAAAAAGTGCAAGAAGATAAAAAACTTGCAAAACTTGCATTAAATATATCTAAAAAAATTGCAGCTATCTCCAAGTCTAGATTTAAGAATGGAACCATAACTCAAGCAAAGTATATACAGGCAAAAGTTGATGTAAAAAGAGGAAAAAATTTCTTAAATAAAGTAGATATAATAAGTTTAGAGAGTTACTACTCTTTACTTGGTTTTTCTGGAATAAGTGATGAGGTGGCACTAGATAGTGCCTATGAGTTTCATTTAAGTGCAAATCATTCAGGTATAAATTCTGCTAGTGTGGCATTTACAAAAAGTAAACAAAAAAGAGCAGAGGCACAAGCAGAGTTAAATTCACATAAGATAGAATGGGTGACGGCTTTTGGAAAATTTGAAAAAGAGCCAACACAAAGTATCGCGCGAATTGGCGTAAATATACCATTGGCAGTTTTTAATAGAAAAACTCAAGAGAAACAAATAGCTAAACTTCAAGTAAAAACATCAAAACTCATTGCACAAAATCAAATTAATGCGATAACAAAGAGTCTTAAAAAACTAGATATATCCATAAATGCATTAAATGTTTTAGAACAAAGCACTCAAGAGTTGCTAGAGTCTCAAAATGAACTCCTTTTAATGTATGAAAATGGATACAAAATAGCAAATATAAATCTTATAGAACTTCAAATGATAAAAAATCAGATGATAAAAACGAAAGCGGAGCTCATTAATATACAAACAAAAAGAGAGCAAAATATAATAGAACATAATTTTTTAACAGGAGAATATAATGAGTAAAATTTTATTTACAGTATTAGCATTGAGTATAAGTATTTTTGGAGCAGATATTCCCATATCAAAGGTAAAACTTCACTCATTTTCCAAATCAGTTGCCCTTAATGCAAAGGTGGTTCAGCTTGAAAATGCACAACAATCTATAACTTCTCTTGTATCAGGACATCTTGAGAAATACTATGTCAAACCAGCACAAAGTGTGAAGAAGGGACAAAAAATAGCACTTATCGAGTCTATCATTGTCTCAAAAATGAGTGCTAATTATCTCTCATTAAAAAAGCAGCTAGAGGCAACTAGTAAAAATTATGAAGCAGTAAAAAACCTTTATGATAGAGGTATGACTTCTTTGCAGGAGTTAAACAATCAAAGCATTAAACGCAGTGAGATTAGTGCAAAGTTAAATTCACTCTATTCTCAGTTGGAGACTTTAGGCATAAATGCTTCTAGCTTAACAAAGGCAACAGCAAATTTTATACTTTATGCTCATAGTGGAGGCATAGTCGCAGCTCTTTTAAAGCCACTTCATAGTTCTATCACTATCAACGATTTAGTAGTCTCTATTATAAAAGAACAGGCTTATTATATAGAATCTTATTTACCAATAGAGTATGCTACAAAGGTTTCCATCGGAGACAAAATAGTTGTAGATTATAATGATAAAAAGATAATTACACATATTACTCAAATCATGCCAAAGCTTGATGCAATTACTCAAAGAGTAGTTATCTTATCTAGTGTAAATGAAAAGGAAGAACATCTATTTATAGATTCTTATGTGAAATCAACCCTATACTTTGGTAAAGTATTTACCTATAAAGCAATTAAAAAAACTGCACTCTCATTTTTCAATAACGAATGGGTTGTATTTACTCCCAAGAGCAATGTGCAAGACTCTTATGACATAAAAGCCATAAAAATTATAACACAAGACGAAGGTTATATTGCAGTTGATGGTTTAAAGCTTGGGGAGAAGTATGTAAGTGCAAAAAGTTATTATGTAAAATCTGCACTTCTAAAATCGTCTCTTGGCGATGGGGATTAGGAAAAGAGCATGTTAAATAAAGTAATAGAACTTTCATTAAAGTATAAAATACTCGTTTTGGTTATGTTTGTGGCTATTTCAGCCTTTGGGTTTAAAGCCTATCAAAACATACCAGTAGACGCTTTTCCAGATATAACGCCAAAGCAGGTCATTATTTTCACAGAAAGTCCCGGTAATTCGGCGGAAGATATAGAAAAGCTTGTAACTTACCCAATAGAGTCGGTACTCTCCGGAATGGCAGGAGTTAAACTTATATTGTCAAACTCTATCTTTGGTCTTTCCTATGTAAGTGTCTTTTTTGAAGATTCAATGGATATATATTTTTTAAGACAATTAGTAAGTGAGCGGCTCTCTAGTGTGAGCATTCCTACAGGTTGGGGAAAACCAGTACTTGGTCCAAACTCAACGGGATTAGGTCAGGTATTTTGGTATGAGATTCATGATAATACTGGAAAATATACTCTTTCACAATTAAAAGAGATGCAAAAGTATATAGTGACACCTTTGTTTAAAAGTGTTAGCGGTGTTGAAGAGGTCATCGGTTGGGGAGGGTACGATAAGCAGTATAATGTATTCATAGACACAAAAAAATTACAAAACTTTTCGATTACCTATAATGATATTGTTTTAGCCTTGCAAAAATCAAATCAAGCAGCCGGTGGACAGTATTTAGAATTTAACCGTGAGCAGTATCTTATTCGTGGTGCAGGTTTATACAAAACCCTTGAAGATATTAGAAATACGGTGGTAAAAAGTCATAAAGGTCAGTCGATAACCATAGGAGATGTTGCTACGGTAAAGGAGGATACAGCTCCGCGTTTTGGCTCTATCAGCATAGATGGCAAAGAGGCTGTTCTTGGTATGGTTTTGCAACGTAGCGCTACAAATGCAGCAAAGGTGGTTGAGCGAGTTAAGGCGAAAATAGAGACTGTAAATAGTGCTCTGCCTCAAGGTGTTAGTATACACACTATTTATGATAGAACTGAGATAACACACAAAGCTGTAAATACTATGACAGAAGCATTAATGACAGGGATTGTTTTAGTCTCTATCATTCTGTTTTTATTTTTATTTGAGTTTCGTTCGGCATTTATAGTTATTTTATCGCTTCCTATTTCACTGCTGATTGCTTTTTTATTGATGCAGTATTATAATATTAGTGCAAATCTAATGAGCTTGAGCGGTTTGGCTATCGCCGTTGGTATGATAGTCGATGGAACCGTTGTTATGGTTGAAAATAGTTTCAGAAAACTCCATGATGAACCAGATGCTCCAAAACTTAGGGTGATAAGCGAGGCTGCAAAAGAGGTGGCATCGCCTATAACTTTTGCGATTTTAATTATTGCCGCGGTATTTATACCTCTTTTATCTCTTGGTGGGCTTGCCGGGAAACTTTATGCTCCAATGGCGATAAATATTGTCTTTGTCATGCTTGCTTCTCTTTTTGTAGCACTTGTACTCGTACCCGTCTTGATTTTACTTCTTCTAAAACCTACAAGTGAGTCTGAAAATGTTGTGATGCGAGTGCTTAAGAAGTTTTATACACCCATATTATTACAAGCTCTTGATAATGGAAAGAAAATTTTAGTACTTGTAAGTGTTGTATTTGTTATTTTAGCTTATATTTTATCACAACAGGGTAGAGAATTTATGCCTACACTTAATGAAGAGTCTGTTATGTATAGAGGCATAGCCATCCCTGGAACTTCATTAACACAATCAACAAAGACATCACAAAAGATAGAAAAATACATACTGAAAAAATATCCCAAACAGATTGAATCTGTTTTATCTATGATAGGGCGAAGTGAAAAAGGTGAAACTGCACAACCAAACTATATGGAAATATTACTCACGCTTAAGCCTGAAAATATTAAAGATTTATCAGCTTTAACAAATGAAATGAGTGAAGATTTAGAGCATAAGTTCACTTTTATGCAGTTTATACCGACACAGCCCATTTCTATGAGAATAGAAGAGTTACTGGAGGGTGTAAAAGCCGAACTTGCCATCAAAATATATGGAGATGATCAAAAAACTCTTGATGAAATTTCTAAAAATATTCAAAATGCCATAAAAAATGTGCATGGTTTAAAAATGATGCAGATTGAGTCACAACTTGGTCAAGCACAGATAAAGATTGAACCAAACTATTTAGCACTTGCGAGATATGGCATCAATGTAGATGAAGTTATGGATGTTGTTCGATATGGCATTGGAGAGATGGGAGTAACTCAAAAGCTTGAGAGTATTCGTAGCTTTTCAATCGTTCCCAAGATAAAGGGGGCGAAAAAAGACATTGAAGCCATAAAAAAAGTGACCCTTCGTGCAAAAAATGGTGCGATTGTTACACTGGATGAGATATGTAACATCAGCGTTATACAGGGAGCTTCATTTATAAAACGCGAAAATTTGAGTCGTTATATGATACTTTCTATGGATGTTGAGGGTAGAGATATGGCATCTTTTGTTAAAGAGGCAGACAGCATCATAAAAGCAAAAGTAAAAATGCCTACTGGTTATTATATTAACTGGGCAGGAAGTTTCAAAAATATGAAAGAGGCAACAAAAAAACTGATGTTTATTATACCTATAACCATTTTTCTTGTTGTTCTACTCCTTTTTACGGCATTTAACTCTATTTCAAAAGCATTATTGATTTTATTAAATGTTCCGTTTGGTTTTATTGGTGGAATAATTGCTCTTGTGATAAGTGGTATATACCTCTCTGTATCAGCTATTATAGGTTTTTTGGCAATTTTTGCTATAGCTATACTCAATGGAATAGTTTTGGTTAGTTTCATAGATGAGCTAAGGGAGCGTTTTCCTGATGTAGATTTGAAAATAATTTTAAAAGATGCAACACTTCTGCGTCTGCGTCCAGTTCTTATGACGGCATTCGCTGCCTTATTCGGTATATTACCACTTCTTTTTGCAACAGGTGTAGGAAGCGAGATACAGTACCCTCTTGCTGTAGTTATAGCTGGAGGTATTATAAGTTCTACTCTTTTAACACTTTTGATTTTACCATCAACTTATTTTCTCTTTTATGGAAAAAAGGGAACACTTACAGGAGGCTTAGATAGTAAAAAATAAAGAGAGTTTAATTCACTACAAGCTATAATCTTTTTATGATTGATCAAGACTCCATTGAAGCCCTAAAGGCTCGACTCGATATTGTTGATGTTGTTGGAAGTTATCTTGAACTTAAAAAAGCAGGGGGAAATTTTAAAGCCCCCTGTCCTTTTCACGATGAAAAATCCCCCTCTTTTGTAGTAAGCCCTCAAAAGCAGATATATCACTGTTTTGGATGTGGTGCTGGTGGAGATAGTGTGAAGTTTGTTATGGAATATGAAAAGCTTAATTACCCTGAGGCATTAGAGAAGTTAGCAGACAACTTTAACTTTACACTCTCTTACACAGACAACAAACAAAACAAGCCTCGTTCACAAGTTATGGATAGGCTCAATGAGTGGTACCAAACACTTCTTACTCACAATGCTACAGCACTCTCTTATATAAAAGAGCGAGGTATCTATGAGAGTAGTATTGAAAAATTTGGCATAGGATATGCACCGGATTCTAATGCTACTCTAAACTACATTCGCTCAGAGCAGTTTGCCATAAAAGAGGCTATAGATATGGGTGTAGTTGGTTTTGAACCCTCACGCAATCAAACCTATGCTCGTTTTATAGAACGTATTACTTTCCCCATACACTCCGCAAATGCAAGTATTGTAGGTTTTGGGGGTCGTACTATTACAGGACATCAAGCAAAATATGTAAACTCTCCAGAAACACCATTTTTTAATAAATCCCGCCTTTTATATGCCTACCATTTGGCAAAACAAGCTCTATATAAAAAAAATGAGATTATTATTACGGAGGGTTATCTTGATGTTATTATGTTGCATCAAGCAGGGTTTGACAATGCTGTAGCAACTCTTGGAACGGCTTTAACTCTTGAACATTTGCCACTACTTAAAAAAGGTTCTCCTCGAGTGGTTATGGCTTATGATGGAGATAAAGCAGGACGAGCTGCAGCTCTTAAGGCTTCCAAACTTTTGAGTGCAAGTGGTTTTGATGGTGGTGTGGTTATTTTTGAGAGGGGTTTAGACCCAGCCGACATGGTAAAAGATGGTAGAGTAGAAGAACTCTCAAACATGTTTCGCAATACAAAACCTTTTATAGAGTTTGTTTTAGATGAGATTCTTTCTCTGTTTGATTTAAATAGTCCAAAAGAGAAAGAGACCTGCATGGCAGAAGGCGTGAGTTATTTAAAATCGCTTTCTCCTCTGCTTCAAGAGGAGTACAAAACTTATCTCGCCTCACGTCTTGGTGGGCTTGGTATCTCTCCTTCTTTAATTAAGCTGTATAAGAATGGACCAACAGATGTACCACTTATGCAAAAAGATAAAAATAAAGATATGTGGGAACTCTCTCTCATTAAAACGGTGTTGGAAAAACCACATCTGATAAATATTATTTTAGATGTGCTTGAACCATCACTGTTACAGTTTCATTCACGAGAATTCACCTTAGCATTAAATAATCAAAATGATGCTCCAGAACTTATGGCAATAAGTGTTGATGAGAGCATAGTAGCACTGAAAGATGAAGAGGCCCTAAATGCTGAACTCATAACTTTTTTAACAAGACACTATGAGCGTGAACTACGAAAAGTAAATCTAAGCAGAGATATAAATTTTGAAAAAAAAGCTTTTTTTATTAGAAAATATCGAGATGTAATAGCTTCACTAAAGCAAGGAGAGTTAGTCCCTTTATAAGAAATAAAAATAGTATTTTATGGAGAAGAAGTTACAACTCCTCTCTTTAGAGTAGGAGAAACTCCACAAACTTTTACAATTATCTAAATTTTTTGTTATACTAACTAACTTCAAAAAAAGGTTTACTTATGGCAGGAATTCATTTTACATTTGATAACTTTAAACAATTACTTCGTTTAAATATTGGCATCTCTGATAGACTAGATGAAAATCGTGCGGAGAGTTTTACTCTTTTGTATTGTAGTTTTGAGGATATATCTCCTAATATTATTGATGCATCGTTAGAAGAGATACTCAGAACTTCTGACTCTATAGTAAACAGCGGAACAGACTATTTTTTTGTACTTCCATATACCGATAAATATGGAGCAGATATAGTGAAGAAAATGTTTGATGAATTTTTTGCTAAATACTTAGATATCTTTATGCTCTCTTATCCAGCTGATGGGGAGACACCTGAAGAGCTTCTTGGAAATATGCAAGATAGCACAAGCACATTTTTAAAAAGAGATTTACACTGTTTAGATCAATTCTCTAAACAATACTAAAAGATGTAACTCACTCCAATTTGGAGATTATGCATAAAGTTAAATTTCAACTCGTTATTGTTATTTAACTTTATAATATGATCCATATAAACCATCTGGTATTGAGTAAAAAGTCTTAAGTAATCATAAAGTTCGTATCTATATCCTGTCTGCATACCAAGAGTGATAGAATTACTTTGTGTAAAACCACTTTTTTCCAATTGACTATAACCAAGTAAAGCTCCTCCATACACATCAGAATAATTATTAAGCCTATATATGTAATTACCTGAAAATGAAAAATTATTTATTGAGAGAGAACTAGAAGATGCAGTTTGATAAGCTAGAGTCATAAATACATCTTTGTTGTATCTATAAACAGGTTCAAGTGTATAACTAAGACCACTTGAACCAGAGAGACTCTCTATTCCTAAAGAAAAATTGAGAGAGAATTTATTTTTATTTTTCGCACCACCATCTTGTCCCTCTTTTTTATATAAGAGTTTTGCATATTTAAAATATCGTTTTATTTTTTTAAAAGCTAAATAAGCACTCTTCTTCTTCGCAAATTTTTGTGAGTATATAAAATAACTTGCATTTTGTTTTTTTACATACATCTTTATATGTATAGCATCTAGTTTGTGTTTGATACTTTTGAGGTTACTTTTATGTGATGTTTTGGCAATAACGATTTGCATGTAAGGTTCGCTTGCCTGTAAGGACTGAATAAGTAATAAAGTAGATAAAATGAATAGAAATAATTTCAAGATTGTCTCCAAAGTATAGATAATTAGTGTAGATGAGCAAGAAGCATACCCAAATACTTTAGATAAATTACAAAAGTTTAAATATTTTTATTAAACAAAACGTTACAATGGCCGATGTACATTTTAAGGTTTGTAAAAGAACCATCTTCAATTTAAAGGACGAAAAATGAAAAAGGTTATTTTAAGCATGGCTGTTTTGTCTGTCATGATGTTAACTGGCTGTGGAGGAAGTGGATCAAGTGTTAGTGCTACGGATGCAACAACAGATGCAACAGTAGTCGCACAAAATATTTCCGCTCCAAATACGGGAGCACTTGCTTTACCAGCAGTGCCGACACTACCAGTTGATAACTAGGTAAGGATAAGAAAATGTTTTTAAAAGGTTTTGTTTACTTTTGTATGGTTGTTTTATTTACAGCTTGTAATGTTGACTCAGGGAAGAGTACTTCAGCATCAAGCACATCAACACAAACACCAAGTCAGACAACACCTTCTACAGGGAATGCTGGAGGGAGTACTACTCCAACTTCAGGTACTTCTGGAACAGGAAATGCTACGGCTGGTGGTGCGAGTTCATCAACAAGCACAGCAGTTAGTGGTACAACAACTGTAGTAAATAATGACCAACCTCAAAATTCTAGTGTCCCTGCGGCGCCAGATTTTGGATTTGGACTTTAAGGTTTAATTGTGAAATACTTGTTTGTTGTTTTTATTTTTATGTTCGTTTTGTCTGGTTGTGGGGTAACTACAGATTCTAGTAAAAGTGCAGCAAGTTCTGGAAACGGAACAGGTACTGGCACCGGAACAGGGACAGGCACAGGAACAGGCACAGGAACAGGAACAACACCAGGTGATGCAAATAATTCAGGGACTGTGAATCCTGGTTCAGGACAAGAACCAGGATTTGATACTTCCAATGGAGCGGTACTCGATCCAAATGCATGTAGAAGTGCATATGCAACAGCAGTACCTCTTCAAGATAGTGCAGATACTACAAGTCAGCGTGAATCAACAGATGCTTTAAATGGTATCTCTTTAATGTCTTTATATCCTCAGACATTTGTTCCTGCTGACTCTAATGTCATTGCCTTTTATAAAAGTCTTCCTTTGGGAACAGTTTTAACAGACAAGACAGAACGAAAGAATTTATATGGAGATAACTCACGGTTTATTCTAGTGTACGATATTGCTTGGGTAACGACTCCAAACAATGTTATTTACATTCAGACTCCAAAATTGACAAATAAGTTAAATAGTTGCTATCGTATTAAACTTGATAGTATAAATGGGACCTCTATAACTCCTCAAAAAGTTTATAGTTATAAACAATAAGAAAAAAAGGAAAATAAAATGAATTACTCAAAAAGTATATTAAGCTTAGTAACGATCTTAGCTTTAAACAGTTCGGTTTTTGCTGACCCTAATGCTACATATGTGCCTTTGACAAATAAATCATATGATAATGCTTGGGTTATGTTTGGTGTAAATGGTTTTGGTGATGGAACATCAAGTGCTCAAAGTAACAATGGTATATTTACAGCTGGTTTCAGTACGGTTACAGAGGCTGATTCAACTGATGATTTAGCATCTCCAAGTCTTGCTGTTATAGCAGCTGCTGTTCCTGGTACAATCTTTAATGATACTGGTACTAAGAATATGGCTACATTTCAGGCTTTAAAAGATACAGCTGGAACTGCTTACTATACTGTTCCTGTTACTATGGGTATTAAAACAAATGATTTAACTTACTCTGAAACAGAGCCTGTACGTACTATGTACATCGCTATTCAGACAAGTTCTATAGATACAAATACAGTCTCAAAAATTAAGCTAGACTATAAAGCAAATCTTGAAGGGCGAACATTAGAGATTCAACTTAACAATACAGGAACAGTTTATACAGCAACAATTAGTCAAGTTGCTACATTTGATTCTCCAGCAATTGCGAGATATACAGCTCCTACTACTACTACAGTGCCTTTGACATCATCAGCTGACACCTTAGCTTATGATCTATCTGCATCTCCTATAATAGCTTCTTCTTATGATAAAACACTCCATCAAGGTACAGCTAGAGGTAATGAACGTTTTTACACTTATGATGCTGTAAACAGTGTATGGAATATTTGGGACAGAGCTAAAGTTGTAGCTGGTTCAAATACACTCCTTAACTTTGAAAAAGGTAAGGCATACTGGGGAAGAATGAATATTAATGCACCAAGTGCTGGTGATACAAATACAACTTCAGATACAGTAGCCGGTCTTTACTTGGGTAAAACAGGTCTTGGTATTGCAGATGCAACTGTTTATACTGGAAAGTTGACTTCAGGCTCATGGAATATGGTTGCATTTGATCCAGCTTCTCATCCAGATATTCGTAATGCTACAACTGGTATTTATGTAGTAACAACGGCACAAGCAAATGGTGATGCGATGACACTAGTTGATGAAACGGGAGTGAATTCTGTAGATGTTAATTTTACAACTGCAACAGATACTAACACAACAGCACTCTTAGCTCAATACATAAATGAGACTGTAGATGCTGCAAAACTTTTAGGTAAAGTTCCAAAAACATTTAGTGTAAAAGCTTTTGGTACAGGAACAGATACAGCTGCTGGTAGTTTAATTTTTGTTTCTGATAAGAAATTTACAGTTAAAGATGCTGTAGGTAATTGGATGACTAGTGCTAAAACTATAGCAAATAATGATGTAGTAGATACTGCTACAGGTGTCATTACTAATATTTTAGATGTGAATGCCACAGGTGTTACATCACGCTATGGTGAATATGCTCTTCTTATTGAGCCACTTGTTGGTGCTGGTACAGCATCACAGTTAGACAGTACCATTCCTGGTACAGGTGTAGGTCTTTCTGCAAAAGTACAGTTTGGAGATATAAGTGGTGATAGTAAAAATGGTGGAGCATCAGCAACACCACTTGGTTTAGCCGCAAATAATACTGCAACTACAGTTGCAACTGCCAAATCTGTGTTAGCAACTGATGATATGTTTGATGGTACAACAGGTGCGGGTCTTATTTTTGATTTAGACAGTAATTTTGATGGTATTAATGATATGCTGTTAGCATCTTCGAACAAACCATTTTATGTAAAAGATCATACATATACACGAGTATATGCTATAGATTCAACAACTGCGAATGGTACACCAACTGCTACATATGCAAATGTTGCATATACTATACAGAGTACAGTTTCAGCTACTAAAACACCTGCTAATGGTGATGCTGCAGCAGCATTTGTTGCAGCCATAAATGCTTCTGCTGATACTACGGGTGCTGCTACAGATACTCTGACATATGCTGCCGTAGATGGTGCTAACCTTGTTGTTGTAACAGCTGGATCTTCACTTATGGATTTACAAGATGCTGATTCTGCAGTAAAAGATTATTTTACACAGACAACTTCTAGTGCTGATATCTCAAAAGGTGCTATTAAACAAGTTATAGATGTTTCTAAACTAGCAAGACAAGATGTTATTTTAAACAAAAAAACTATTACTTTTACAACTGATGCCGCGGCTACTGCAACAGTTGATATTAACACTACTGTAGCGGGTGTAGCAATTAACCCTACTCCAACAGTAATTTCTGCTGCAACAACTACAGATACTCTAAGACTTGCATTTTTAAACTCTTTGGTAACTAATTTAAATGCAGCACTTAAAGCTGCTGGTTCAGCAGCTTTTGCATCTCACAACTATATAGATGGTTATAATAATATTGCTAAGGCAGTAATTACTATAAACGGTGTACAAATAGGTAATACTGTATATGATAATAATACAACTTCACCTGCTGCAACTGTAGCAGAAGCAAATACGAACCCTGGAACTATCAATGTAGCAAGTGCAGATATTACTGCTGATTTGAAAGACAATCCTATATATACTCCAGATTATGTAAATTATGGACCGCTTTATACACTAAAAGATGCAGGATATGAAGCTAAGGCTATCCTTCGTGCTAGTACTAATATAGCTGCAACTCCAACTACACACTGGGATGCTATAGATTTAACTCGTGCTTCAAGTGACTGGTTAAAAAATAATGAGTTCAACCTCTTTAGTGTAAGTAATAGTGCTGGTTATTGGGCATATGTAACTTCATATACAAATCCAAATGCGATTAGTGTAAGCAATGTAATTTTAACACCATCGTTTGCATATCACTTTAACCCAATTACCAATACAACAAACAATATTATTAATACTTCTGCATTTAGTGTAGATATTGCGGGCTCAACAGCTAGTACTTCTAATGCAAAACTTGTTATAGGTGGTAGTGAAGTACAACTTGTAAACACTGGTACGACTTATACTGCAAATATAAATGCATATGAAACAGGATTGGCTACAAACTCAGCAAATACATTGGCTATTAAGGTTGCTGATGGATTAGGCGAAAGATACGACAACCTAAATCTTGTAACACTCGATTATGTTAAACCAGCAGCTCCAACAGTTGCATTTAATACAACCGTAAATGCAACTTTTTCTGATACAAGTACTGATTTAGCTAGCTACTACCTTTGGGCAAACTTTATCCCAGATAATGGTGCGAGTGCTACTGGTCCTATCAGTATAACAGCAGCAGCTTCTTACAATATGTGTAGCTCAACGGCATTCGCTTCAAGCACTCCATATAAATTGGTTGCTTTAGATGGTGCTGGAACTTTTGGAAATGCGAATATCTCCGATGCAACAAACTTTACATTTGCTAATGCTGAAAAAGATGCTACAGTACTTACACATAGTTTTGGAGATAGTGCTTCAACAGCTATGAGATACGATGCAAATTGTTCAGCAACTGCTAATACAACAAAGAGTGGTGTTGAGGTTAGAGCACAACAAGTTGGTACTGTGAAGTTGTCATATCAGCAAATTTCAGGTTCAGTTAATGTTACAAATGACATTCCTGTAACTTCTTATTATGATATTCCAACAGCTACAGGAACAGCAGTAGTTCAAGTAGATTCATTGAGTATTTATGCAACTAAGACATTTTATGTACAGTATAACAATGCATTATATCAAGGAACATTTCCAGCAAATAGAGCTGCAGGAGATGCATCGTTTGCTACACCATTGAATTTAAGTGCTGTTAACTCAGCTAATACAAAACTTGATTAGTAAGGTTTTGATACTATGAAACAGATTATCTTTTTACTTCTATTTGTTTCAATACTTCCGGCAAAATATTTGCCGAAAGTATCTTCCTCTTTTGGGCAAAAAGAACAAAAACAACTTCTACAACACTTCAATGCAACTACTAAAATATCTACACATAAATCAAACAACTATATGATTAAAAAAGGCTGGAATCAATTCTTTACACCAAAAAATGGTATTGATGTTATAAAAACTTTTGAAGATATATCAACAATAAAATTTGTACTTACTTACGATAGGGTAAGTAAACTTTGGGCTGGATTTACTCTTAAACAATCCGTTTTAAAAGATATAAAAGAGATGCTATTGTTGAAATATTTAGAACCAAATGTAACTTTTTATATATTAAGTGATAGAGATATAATGATAAAAATTAAATATAATACATTAAATAATATATGTAAAAAAATAGTAAATGACAAAAGATATGATTTTATAGAAGATAGTGGCATAGACAATAAGCCAACATACTCTCATGATGGCTCCATTGGTGTTATGCCAAGATACCATTCACAGTTTGACAGAGGCATATATGATGATACAAGAATTACACTTATCTATCCAAAAATAAAAACAGACAAGAATGCAAATAAAAAGTATGGACCAGCTGACCCTTTTATACTTTTAAAGTATGCAAAAGAGTATGAGAATAAAGCATTTTATATTTATGATTATTTACAGAAGAAATGCTCAAGAGGTGTTTTCCCATCAAAAAAGACACCACCAGTTCCACTTTTACAAGAGTTAAAAATATAATCAAATTATTTATGCTATACTTAGACACAAAATGACAAGGTAAGTTCTGTATGGCATTACGACTTCTATTTTTATTATTTTTAATTGTTCCTCTTCATGCTGATGATGACAGCTGGTACAATAAGATAAATGTTAAAATGGAACTTGGTGTTTATAAGCCTACCCTTTTAGGTGATATAAAAAATCTTGTTTCTACAGCTAGCTTTAAAGATGATTTTAAATATAATGATGCAAGAGCTTCAAACTTTATTTTAACTATTCAACCAGAGTATGATTATTGGCCCAATTTAGAAATAAGTTATTTTAATATGCATAGTGAAAAGGGTATCGGTCTTGCTAAACCTATTAAAATCGCAAATGGTTTTTTTAGCTCAGCTATTTACACTAAAATAGATTATCAAGTTGCTAGTTTCATTTTCTATCAAGATTTTAAACTTAAGGGCAGTAAAGTATATTTTTTTGGAATGCCTTTTTATAGTGGAGACTTAGAGTTTGATGTTGGACTTAATACCCATACTTTTAAGTGGAATTTTGATATACAAAATTTATCTGATTTGACACAGCCCCCATCATGGATACGAGCTAATGCTTTTATATTTTCGCCTTATTTAGGGTTTAAATACTATTTTTATGCTTTTAGACTTAATGCAAGTGCAAGTGTCATTGCATTTAGCAAAGTAAAATCAAGTGTGTATAAAACTTCTTTTGATTATACGCTTATTGATGATTTATATATTAGTGCCGGTTATTTATATGAAGAATTTAAAGTGCAAGAACAAGGTGATAGAATTAACTTTATAACATCAGGGTATACAGTTAGTTTTAAGTATACTTTTTAAATAAAACACAAAGGGAATATAGATGATTAAATTTTTGTTGGCAATTGCAATGTTATTTGTAATGGTAAACAGTGCAACTGCGAAGGATGGGTATCCAGATGGTGGTATGCAAGAGTATCATGAAGAGAGTAGCAATCAGAACCCTAATGTTATGGATGCCGGTTCTATTATAAGCATAACGGCTACGGGTCAAGGAGTTGCACCGGCTTTTGCTACTTCTCCAGCTCAAGCATATGCTTTAGCGAAACGTGCTGCAACTGCTGATGCATATAGACTCATCGCTGAGAGGGTTAAAGGAGTACGCATAGATGGTAAAGATACTATTAAAAACATGGCAATTAAAAACTCTGTTGTTAATACAAAAGTCGAAGCTATGATAAGAAATGCTAAGATTGTAGAGACAACTTTTAAAGATGGTATGTGCGAGGTTGAGGTAGAAATCAATATAGATAAAAATAATTTTAAATAAGATATATTTATTAATGGAATAGTAGTTGCTCTAATCTTCTAAAATTTGCTTTCTTAACAGTGAAAGTAACATAGGAGAACGAGATGATTTCATTAGATATTCCAATAAAACCTTCTTCCACTATAGATTCTATAGCAGTGGCACCAGCAGATAAGAATAGTAAATCAGACAGCAACACACTTTCTTTTTCTGAACTCTTAAAAGGTGTTACGGTTAAAAAAGATGTTAATATAATTGTTCAAAATGGTCTTTTGGTTCTTTCCTTAGTAGAGAAATCAACAGAGTTAACAACAAACATCTCAACAAAATCTTCGAATACTAGTTTAGAAATATCTGACTTAATCAATAATATTGATAAAGTCACACAAGAGCTTGCTCCCTTAAGTTTAAACAATAAAATCACACAAGCTATGAGTATTGATGAGCTGAAGGGTTTAATAAAAGATGCAAAAAACTATCTTAAAAAACAGATTCTACAAAACAGTGATTTTAAAAAATCTGAGCTTGTTGCACTGCCTAAAACACTCAAGGGTTTGATGCAAGTTGCAAAAAAATTTGATATAAATCTTTCTAAAATAACTATAGAAGAGATAGAAGCTTCAAAAGTATTACCTAAAACCTTCCTTAAACAAACAAAAGAGGTTATAGAAACTAAGATTGACAAAACTCAAAATACAAATAGTTTACAAAAACAACAAGACACTACCCCAATAGATGAGAATATTGTTTTAGACACAAAAAAAGAAATAAAAAGTACATCTTCTACAGTTAAAGTTAAAGTTGAAGATGTAGCTAAAGAGATAAAGAATACACCCGTAGCACAAGAGAAAAAAAATACACCTGAAATAGTAGTATTAGAGAGAGAAAAAATATCTGATACAAGTGAAACCGTAGATATAACTAAAGAGACAAAAAATAGATTTGGCTTAGATAAAAATATTAAAGTACAAAATAGTGAATTAAATCAAGATATAGCATCAAAAGAAATAATAAGTGTTAAAAAACCGACTTCACAAGAGAATGTTCAAAGTGTAAAAAATGCATCAGTTCAAGAGACTCCTGAAGTAGTACAAAAAAATGAACCAGTGACTGTAAAACAGAATAATAATCAACTATCAACAGATATAAAAAAGATACCACTCTTTGGGGTACAGACATTAACTCCTGAGATTACAACACAACAGATTGTTAATACGAAGATGAACATTACAAATAGAGTAACTTCATCAAAAGAAAAATTAGACACTACTTTGAAAATACTTTTACAAGGTAATAGAGCAGCGAAAAAAGATAATAATACTTTAAGTGTAGACTTTTCTGTGGCTACTGCGAGAGTGATAGCTCCAAGTACATTAAAAGAGAGTGACAAAAGCCTAGAGTCATTACTTGGCACTAAAGCAAAAGAGGAAGTGTCAATTGCTACAAAAACTGATGTTACAGTTGTAAATAAAGCAGATAGTTTTGAAGTAAAACTCAATGAAGCAAAACAGATGATAAAATATATATCACAAGATGTAAAAACTGCTATAGAAGATTATAAATCACCATTTACACGAGTGAAACTACAACTTAACCCACAAAGATTAGGAGAGGTAGACTTAACTATAGTACAGCGTGGAAAAAATTTACATATTAATTTAAGTTCTAATAATGTTGCCATAAATACTCTTGCGGCCAATGTAAATGATTTAAAAGTACAATTAAATAATAGTGGAATAAATAATGCTACATTAAATTTTAATAACAACTCACAAGGTTCTGATTCAAGTGCACAACAGCAACAGCAAAACCACCAAAACCAGCGTGAGGCACAAAAAGAGTATAACTACTTCGATAATCAAGAAAAAAATGAAGAAGTTATAAGCTCTTTAGAAATTGTAGTTCCAAACTACGCTTAAAGGATATAAAATGGCAGTTACATCAACAACTTCATCAACAAGTGCGAGCTTAGCAGCAGCAACAGGTTCATCATCAACAAATCCTAGAGGAGTTTTAGGAAAAGATGATTTCCTAAAGCTCTTGTTGGTTGAACTACAATATCAAGATCCAACAGCTCCAACAGATACAGCAAAAATTCTTTCTCAGACATCACAATTAGCAACTTTAGAGTCTGCAGATAATACAAATCAAGCATTAGCAAAATTAACTGCATCTTTGGGTTCTTCACAACAGTTTTCTACCATTGCAGCTATTGGTAAAACAGCTGACATGGGAAGTAGTGCTATAGCACATGATAAAGGCACAAATTCAACATTTGAAGTTTATTTTCCAAAAGACATTCAGCAGGGAACACTTGAAATAAAAGATAAAAATGGAAATGTTGCCAAAACACTCAATGTAAAACCAGGAATTGCTGGAACATATGCATTTACATGGGATGGAATAAAAAGTGATGGCTCAGAAGCTAAGAGTGCAGTCTATAGTGTAAGTGCAAGTTATACAGATACAGCTGGAAAAGCACAAACAACAAAACTAGGGACATACCCAATTTCGGCTGTACGGTTTGATAAAGGAACAACTTTAGTAAAAGTTGGCTCTAGTTATGTTCCTTTAGCGAATGTGAAAGAAGTTTACTAAAGGAGTCTATTATGATGTCTCAAGCTTTTTATACAGGACTATCTGGTGTACAAAATAGTTCGATTGGTATTGATGTTGTATCTAATAATATTTCAAATATTAGCACGGTAGGGTATAAAGGCTATACAACTGAATTCGCATCCATGTTTGGAGATGCTATTTCAACTTCTGCATCTAGGAATGAGACTATAGGTGCAGGAGTTCAAGTTCAAACAACAAGTATGGTATCTGACCAAGGAACAATTGCTCTCTCAGATAGAAATACAGACTTAGCTATACTCGGAAATGGATGGTTTGGTGTTCAATCTAGTGGAAATCCAGTTTATACGAGAGATGGTTCTTTTGTTTTTGATTCTAATAGTGATCTTGTTACATCTGATGGATTTTATGTTCTGGGAACAGTTGCAGGAAATATCAGTAAAGATAATGTTTTAACATCACAGATAGATACAGTAGCACTTAGCGATGTTGCAACGCAGGAAAAACTTCGTTTTCCAAAAGTTTTACAGTTTCCTCCAAAACCAACAACATCGGCACAATTTTATGCTAACTTGGGAGTAGGAAAGGAACCTATAAGTGTTGGTGCAAGTATCGTTGATCCACAAAACAATAAAAATGCTTTAGGTTTACTTTTTACTCGTAATGCAGTTCAGACACCACCTGGAAGTATATATAGTGTAAAAGCTACCGTGACATCTGCAGATGGAAAAACAGTATATGATACACAAACTGGAACAGTAGAATTCGATGCAGCAGGTGGACTTGTGAAATCAACACTTTCAACTGTTGATAATAATGGAGCCCCAGTAACGGTTGATTTAGGTAATGCATTTACTGGAATTACATCTATAAATAGACCTTTTGCTCCAGGTTCGAGTAAGGCAAATGGAACAATTGGTGGAGAACTAGAAGGATATTCTGTTAATAAAAATGGTGAGGTTATTGCAACATTTACGAATGGAAGACAGAGTAGTGTTGGAAAAATTGCAGTTTATCATTTCAGAAATGAGCAGGGTTTAGATCGTATTAGTGGAACAAGATTTAAAGAGAGTCCAAATAGTGGACAGGCAATCTTTTTTCAAGATGCAAACGGTAAAAATATTAATGGCACAGATGTTATTAATTTTAGACTTGAGGGATCAAATATAGGACTTACCTACGGTCTTACTGAACTTATAATTTTACAACGCTCTTATGATGCAAACTCAAAATCAATAACAACTGCAAATGAGATGATAAAAAAAGCCTTAGATATGTAAAGTTGGAACATTAAGTGCTAATTTACTTATACTAACAAAATTTACTTCTTTAAGTAAATGATATAAAGGATATGAAATGTTAAAGTCATTATTTTCTGGTGTTTCTGGGTTACAATCACATCAAGTTGCGATGGACGTAGAATCAAATAACATTGCTAACGTTAACACAGTGGGTTTTAAATACTCACGTGCTAACTTTTCAGATCTATTAGCACAAACTAAAGCTATTGCAACAGCTCCTCAAGGACAACTTGGTGGTAAAAACCCTGTTCAAATTGGTCTTGGTTCAACTATTAGTTCTATGACACGTATTTTTTCACAAGGTTCTATTCAAAATTCTGATAAAAATACAGATGTTGCCATTCAAGGTGATGGCTTTTTTATTATATCTCCTGATGGCGGTAATACTTACAAATATACACGTGCTGGAGATTTTAAATTTGATGCAGGTGGAAATTTTGTTGATAATAATGGTTTTATTGCCCAAGGATGGCTGAGAGACCCAGCAACTGGTAAAGTAGATTCCACTTCACCTATTCAAAGTATTCAGATTCCACCGGGTTTGACAACTCCTGCCCAATCTACACAAGAAGTAGTATTAAAAGCAAACCTAAATTCAGGTCCATTAGTAAAAAGTTTTTCTCCTGCATATAAAATCGATGCAGCAGGTGCTGTAACAGATGCAAATGGGGTTACAGTTGCATCAGGTAATGTAGGAATAATGGTCAATAGTAATGGTGAGGCTTTTTCTTTAAAAACAGGGCAAGGGGTGAATATATCTTTTGACGGTGGCACAACAACTTTTGCCTATACTTATGATCCTGTTGGACCTGCTGTAACAGCTGCTGGTGCTGATAAAGTATTTACAAGTATGGCAGAATTAAGAACGGCAATGGCGAATGAAATAGTAAATACTTCTGCATCAGCAACTGTGACAGTTAATGATAAAGGAAAATTAGTTATTAATAATGAAGCTGCTGGAGGAGGATTACTTAATGTTGTAACGACACCAGTATCAGGTGGAGGTATAGTAGAAAACATTAAGTTCTCTGGAACAATGAAAGCTCTTGAATCAAATCTTCCAAACTCTACGGGAGCACTTGCATTTTCACAAGATTTTAATGTTGCTACTCATTCAAGTTCTATAGATATATTTGATTCTTTAGGAACTAAACATACTTTAAGAACAGCATTTAGAAAAACATCTCAAAATAATTGGGCTATGACAATATCTGTTCCTGATCCTTCTACGATTAGCTCTACTGTACCAAAAAACCAATTGACTGGTTCTGTAAAGTTTAATAACGATGGTTCTGTATCACAATATAATCCAGGGAGCATATCTTTTTCTGGTAATAATGGTTCAAAAGACAACCAAACAGTTAAATTATCTTTTGGTACAGTAAATAAATTTGATGGAATGACAAGTTTTGACTCTACCTCTTCAACATCAGGTATCTCTCAAGATGGTTTTACAGGTGGAGACTTGGTAGGTATTAGAATAGATCAATCAGGTACTTTAGTAGGTTCATTTTCGAATGGCCGTTCTTTTGGTTTAGCTCAGATTGGTATGGCGAAATTTACCAATAATGAAGGACTAGGGACAGAAGGTGGAAATGTTTATACTCAAACAGCCAACTCTGGTGACCCTATTATAGGAACAGCTGCTACTGCTGGACGTGGATTTATTCAATCTGCCGCACTTGAAGCATCAAATGTTGACCTCTCTAGAGCACTAACGCAACTGATTATTATTCAGCGTGGATTTCAAGCAAATGGTAAAACTATTACTACTTCTGATCAACTCTTACAGACACTCATAGGTCTGAAAAACTAGTAAATTTTTTCTATACCTAATATGAGATTCCGGGTTATTCCCGGAGTGACACAAGATATTGTAGTAAATGTCATTGGAAACTTAATTCAAAATCTCTTACAAACTTTTACGATATAATTCCTTTAATATTTTACATTAGGAATTTAATACATGCAATTTTCTGCTCCTCTTAAATCAAACTCAAAAAAAATAATGTTACTTGGCTCTGGTGAACTTGGCAAAGAAGTTGCTATTGAAGCTCAGCGTCTTGGACTTGAAGTTATTGCTGTTGATAGATATCAACATGCACCAGCACACCATGTAGCACATAGAGCTTATGTTGTTGATATGCAAGATAAAGATGCTCTTCTTGAAATTATTTACCGTGAGAAACCTGACTATATTTTACCTGAAATCGAGGCAATTTCTATAGATGCTCTTTTTGCAGCAGAAGATAAAGGGTATAACATTATTCCAAATGCAAATGCTGTGAGTAAGACGATGAACCGTAAGAACATTCGCACATTTGCAGCAGAAGTCTTAGGACTGCAAACAGGAGCATATGAGTTTGTAACAACTTTAGAAGGACTTCGAGAAGCTTCTGCTCGTATGGAGTACCCTTGTGTCGTCAAACCAGTAATGAGCTCTTCTGGGCATGGACAATCGATACTAAAATCTGCTGAAGATGTGGAAAAGTCATGGGAAATTGCAAAAGAGGCACGTGGTGATGCGAGCGAACTCATTGTTGAAGCATTTGTAGATTTTGATTATGAGATTACGATGCTTACCGCTAGAAATGGGAAAGAGACAATTTTTTGTGAGCCTATTGGGCATGAACAGAGGGATGGAGATTATATCTTTTCATGGCAACCAATGCAAATGAGTGAAGTAGCAAAAAAGAAATCACAAAAAATGGCTAAAGAGATAACAGATGGTCTTGGAGGTCAAGGTCTTTTTGGTGTGGAACTTTTTATAAAAGATGATGAGGTTTACTTTTCAGAAGTGAGTCCACGCCCACATGATACAGGGATGGTAACACTTATTACTCAGTCTCAGAGTGAGTTTGCACTCCATCTTCGTGCTGTTCTTGGACTCCCTTTAGGTTTTACATTTTATGGTGAAGGTGCCTCTGCTGCATATAAGACAAACATAACACACTCAAATGCTCCTCTTATAAATGTGGATGATTCTCTCTTTAGTGAAAATTCATTTGTAAGAGTGTTTTCTAAGCCAGAGGCTCACAAAGGACGACGTTTAGCCGTGGCCCTTGTTTTTGATGAGGTTGAAGCGGCACTTGAAAAGTCGCGTGAGCTTGTAGAAAAGATAGAAGACAACTAGATGAAAATAGTCTTATTAGATACACTCACTTTTGGAGATACTGACCTTTGTGCTTTTGATGCACTTGGTGATGTAAATAATTTTGCAACAACAAGTAATCATGAGACGCTCAAAAGAGTGGAAGGTGCCTCTGTTATAGTAACAAACAAAGTTGTTATAACAAAAGAGTGTATGCAGAATGCTCCAGATTTAAAACTCATATGTATAGCTGCAACTGGTATGAATAATGTCGACTTAGATGCAGCAAAAGAGTTAGGCATAGAAGTGAAAAATGTTGCTGGATACTCAACAGACTCTGTTATACAACACACTTTTTCTATGCTTTTTTATCTTTTAGGACACTCTCGGTATTATGATGAAGTTGTCAAAGATGGAACTTACTCACAGAGTGCTATTTTTACAAATGTCTCTAAGCCTTTTTTTGAAGTGAAAGGAAAAAAGTGGGGTATAATTGGTCTTGGTGAAATTGGCAAGGGAGTTGCAACCATAGCAAAAGCTTTTGGAGCAGAACTTTTTTACTACTCTACAAGTGGTGTGAATCGTACAGAAGATTTTCAAAGAATAAGTCTTGATGATATGTTGCACTCTTGTGATATTATTACTATTCATGCACCTTTGAATAATAAAACAAAAAATCTTTTAGATTACAAAGAACTTTTAAAATGTAAAGATGGGGCAACAGTTTTAAATCTTGGTCGTGGTGGTATTGTAAATGAAGATGCCATTTCCCGGATTATAGATGAAAAAAATATCTATTTTGGACTTGATGTTTTAAAAGAAGAACCAATGAAAAAAAATCATCCACTCCTAAGTATACAAAGACAAGAGAAGCTCTATATTACCCCGCATATTGCTTGGACTTCTGTTGAAGCACGAGACTCTTTAATACAGAGTGTAATCAATAATATAAAAAAAACTCTTAGTCTTTGATGGGGGAAGTTACCCTTTTTATTACTGCCTTTCTTGCAGCAACCATTTTACCCTTCTCTTCAGAAGCAGCTTTTCTTCTAGCTATTGAAAATGGTATGTCAGTTATAAATGCAATGCTATTTGCTTCAGCAGGAAATGTTTTAGCAATAACTTTTAATTATATGATGGGTTACTTTCTATATGAAAAAGGAAAAACAAAACTGATGTCTTCAAAAATTGGTGCACATGCATTTCATTTTGGACATAAGTATGGATACATAAGTTTATTTCTTTCTTGGTTACCTATTATAGGGGACCCTTTAACTATAGTGGCAGGACTTTTACGTCTAAAATTTATTTGGTTTTTATCAATTTCTGCAAGTTTACGGGTAGCAAGATATTATTTTTTGACTCTTATGGTACAATAAGACAATTTTTTTGGGATTACAATGAGATTATTTTCTTTTCTTTTTATTATTTTTAGTATAACATCTGTATATGCTAATGCTCATATTAAGTTTACACAGGAGGAAAAAGAGTATCTTCATAAAAAAGATGTTATTCGCTACTGTACACAACCAGATGCACTGCCCTATAGTGCAATAAAAGATTCACACTTCATTGGTATTGGTGCAAATATTTTAGAAAAAGCATCTGAGTACTCACATATAAAATTTAAACTTATTCAGACAAAAACATGGTCGGAATCCGTCCATAAAGCAATATTGAAAGAGTGTGATATTCTACCACTTGCTACGAGTACTCCTTCGCGATTAAAGTATTTTAATTTTACATATTCCTATTATAATGAACCACTTGTTTTAGTGATTAAAAAAGAGACTGATTATATTAGAAATATACAAAATGTATTGGACAAAAATTTTTCTGTTGTTAAAGGTACTTCCTATATTGAACTTTTGAAAAAAAAGTATCCAAACATAAAGTTAATTGTAGTAGATAATATAAAAGAGGGACTCTCTGGGGTTAAAAATGGAAAGTATTATGCCCACATTGATATTTTGATGGATTCTGCTTATGCAATTCAAACACTACCCGATTTAAATCTTAAAATATCTAATTCATTAAATACAAATATAAATGTTTGTTGTGCTGTAAGAAAGGATGATCGCATACTGTTCTCTATCTTGAATAAGGTAGCACAAAGTTTAAGAGTTAAGGATATACAAACGATTTTAAATAAATGGATAACTATAAATAATGTTCAAAAACATGATTACAGTTATCTAAAATGGCTTATTGTAATTGTATTTATGATAGTTTTTTTTAGCCTTTATAGAGAATATTTTTTAAAGAAAAAAAATCGAGAACTAGAAATATTGCAAGATAAACTTGTTGATTTAAATCAGACTCTAGAGTCTCGTATAACAGCAGCAACTTATGATTTAGAGCAAGCTCAAGAGGTCGCTAAAATAGGGTTCTGGGTTTATGATATTGTAAAAGAGAAACTGAAATGGTCAAAATATACATATACTATGTTGGAAGTTGTACCAACAGTAGGTGAAAATTTATATAATGAATTTTTTAAAAAAATACACCCAGAAGATATGGAAGATGTGAAAAATGCTTATGAAAGTTCTTTAAAAAATAAAACAATATATTCAATTGAGCATAGAATAGTAATGGAAGATGGTGGCATAAAATATGTAAGTGAAAGAGGTGAGACAAGGTATGCAAAGGATGGTACTCCCCTTATTACATATGGAACAACACGGGACATTACAGAAAAAATTGTTACAGAACAGGAACTGAAGAAAAAAGATGCATTTTTACTACACCAATCTCGTCTAGCACAGATGGGAGAGATGTTAAGTATGATAGCCCATCAATGGAAACAACCTCTTAGTTCAATTGCAACCACACAAATACTGATTAAAACTACACTAGAATTATCAAAGTATGATTTGTCACAAGAACAAGGAAGAAACGATTTTTTAGTTTTTTTAAATGAACGTTTAGATAGGATATCTCTTTATGTACAAAACTTGTCTAATACCATTAAAGATTTTAGTGATTTTTATAAGCCAAATAAGCTAGCAAAAAAGAATTCTGTTGATGTTTTGATTCTTAAGGCATGCGAACTCATTAAGGATAGTGTATCTTCTAATAATATTGGTCTTAGTTTTGATTTAAATGCCAAGGATATGCTCCAGCTTTATGAAAATGAGTTTATGCAAGTCATACTAAACATTATTCAAAATGCGAAAGACCAGCTTCTTGAAAAAAAGATAGACGGAGCGAAAATAGAGGTAAGATCTTATGCAGAGCAAGAGTATGTTTTTGTTGAGATAGAAGACAATGCTGGCGGTATAAAAGAGGAACATATAGATAAAATTTTTGATCCCTACTTTTCTACCAAATTGGAAAAAAATGGAACAGGCTTAGGTCTGTATATGTGTAGAATGATTATCGGTGAATATCATCATGGTGATATTAGGGTTGAGAATGCTACACATGGAGCACTCTTTACCATAAAAATAAAAAAATTGAGTGAAGATGAATTATAAAAGTGATATTTTAATCATTGGAGCAGGTGGTGCTGGACTCACAGCAGCAATACATGCAAAAGAGAGTGGAGCAGATGTTGTAGTGCTCACTAAGGAGTACCCAACAAGAAGTCAAACATGCATGGCACAAGGCGGTATCAATGCTGCTTTTGGTAATGTTACAGAGGATAGTGTTGAAGCACATATACAAAATACACTGAAGTCTGCACATGGAGAAGCTGATGAAGAGATGGTTCGCTTTATGTGTGGTGAGGCTCTTAATACAGTCGAATGGCTCGATAGTATTGGTGTCTGTTTCTCTCGTACTTCAGATGCAAAGATTGCACAAAGAACTCTTGGTGGGGCTTCTGCTCCAAGAGCCTGTTATGCACAGGATTATACAGGATTGAAAATTTTACATACTCTCTACGATAAATGTTTGAGTAAAAATATCAAAATAGTAAATGAACGCTATCTTGTAGAGATTTTAAAAGATAACAATAATAATGTATATGGTGCAAAAACTTTAAATATTCGTAGTGGAGAGTTAGAGATATATGAAGCTGGTGCAGTTATACTAGCAAGTGGTGGATATAGTAAAATTTATGGACATCACTCAACAAATTCGACAGCCTCGACTGGTGATGGTATTGCTACTGCAAAAAGAGCAGGTGCAAAATTAATTGATATGGAGTTTGTACAGTTTCATCCAACAGCACTCAAAAGCTCATCTATCCTTATTAGTGAGTCTGCACGCGGTGAAGGAGGTTACTTACTCAATTCAAAAAGAGAACGCTTTACAAATGAATTGGCACCGCGTGATGTGGTGAGTCGTGCTATTAATGAAGAGATTGTAAAAGGCGGAGATGTTTTTTTAGATATTCGCCATTTGGGAGAAGAGTTTATAGATAAAGAACTTCCTCAAGAGCGAAAATTGGCAAAATTATATGAAAATATAGATCCTGTATATGAAATTATACCCATAAAACCTGTAGCACACTATACAATGGGAGGCATAGAGGTAGATAAGAGTGCTCAAACAAATATAAATGGACTTTTTGCTTGTGGAGAGTGTGCAAATCATCGAGTACATGGAGCGAATAGACTTGGTGGGAACTCTCTTTTAGAGATAGTTGTATTTGGTAAGGAAGCGGGTATTAATGCTGCAAAGTATGCACTAATTAAAAAAGAGTCTAAAGAGAGCATAATTGTAGAAGAAGATAGTATCTTACATGACCTAGAGCACTTTACAAATGAAATAGATTTTTATATACTGCGTGAACAGATAAATAATCTTCTTTACAAAAAGTTAGGTATTGTGCGAAAAAAGAGTGAAATGCAATCATTGCAAGTGGAGCTTTTGAGTATAAAAGAGAAGGTACCTTTGATGGGTGTGAGTGATAAATCAAAAATTTATAATACAAATAAAATAGAATTTTTAGAGTTTAGAAATATGTTAGATCTTGCACTTGAAGTTGTGGGTGGTGCCCTTAGCAGAGAAGTGAGCTGTGGTGCTCATTATATAAGTGAATAAAATGAAGATAAAAATAAAAAAAGAAGAGAACTTCATAGAGTATGAGACAGAGCTTCAAGATGTAACACTCCTAGAGCTTTTAAATGAGATAAAAAATACTCAAGATAATGGACTTGCTTTTAGTAGCGGATGCAGAAGTAGTGTATGCGGTTCTTGTGCGGTGAGAGTGAATGAGAAAGAAGTTCTAGCTTGCTCATATAAAGTAAAAGATGGCGATAGTGTTGAAGCTTTAAAAAATATGAAAATTATACGTGACCTTGTTGTAAATATGGACAAAGCATTTACATTTAATGTTAAGGCAAAAGCATGGTTACACACAAATAGTGAACAGGCATCTCTTAATTATGAAGATGAGAAAATAAATGAGTTACAAAGTGACTGCATCCTCTGTTCAGCATGCTACTCTGCTTGCCCTATATATGCAGTTAATGGAGATTTCTTGGGTCCTTTTTCTCTTACTCGTGTATGGAAATATGTAAGTGACAAACGTGAGAGTGGTGAGCAGAAAAAAATAAGAGATATTCAAGACAATGGTATTTGGGACTGTACTTTATGTAATGAATGTACTGTAGTATGTCCCCAAAATATATCAAGTAAGGCAGATATAGAAAAACTAAGATCAAAATCAGCCCAATATGGTTATATGGATCCAAATTTTTCTAACTCATTTGGTGGAGGCTTTGGATTTGATGGAACACCAAGTTTTTAAAAGTGAAAAATAGGCTAAAAAATGAACTGTATAGACTCTAAAGATAAATTTTGTATTATGGTGGAGCATTCTATTGTAGGCTCTTATATCATGGTTGATGGAAAAATTACACATGCAAATCAATTTCTATCAGAGATGTTTGGGTATGCTAAAGATGAAATCATAGGAATGAATCCTTTAGACCTAACACATGAAGATGATAAGGGCCGTGTCCAAAAGCATATGATGGCAAGTTTAGAGAGTGAAAACAATAAAGTAGAGTACAGTGCAAAATGTGTTACTCGTGATGGTGAAGTGAAGTACCTGTATGTGTATGGCGTTGTAGTAGAGATAGATAAACAAATCTCTATTATTGGGTCTGTAATAGATGAAACCGAGAAAACCTTGGCAAATATGAAGCTAGAAAGATTAGCAAATTACGATAGTTTGACAAATCTTTTTAATCGTTACTATTTTAATATATATTTTGAACATAGCATGAAGCAAGCTCAGAGATATGAGAAAAAACTTGCACTTTTACTTTTTGATATAGACAATTTTAAAAGAATAAATGACTCACTTGGTCACAAAGCAGGAGATGTTGTTCTCGTTCGAACTGCTGAACTCATCGGTGAAGTTTTACGTGAGAGTGACTCTTTTTTTCGTATTGGAGGGGATGAATTTACGATTATTGTAGAGAATTTTAGTTCTGTTAATGAGGTAAAAATTTTAACGAAGCGTATACAACAAGCTTTAAGAACAAGTATTGAAGTAGATAATTTATCTTTTCATATCTCGTTAAGCATAGGAGTTGCTTTATATCCAGAGCATGGAAATTGTATACAGACACTGCAAAAATCTGCAGATATTGCAATGTATCAAGCTAAAAAAGACGGGAAAAACAGATTTAGTATCTTTGCTCAAGAGAGTGGAAGTTCATCAAAGATTTTAGAACTTGAAGATGAGTTTTATGAAGGTATACAAAAAGGTGAGTTAGAAACCTACCTACAACCACAGATAGATTTATCTACAAAAAAGCTTGTTGGAGCAGAGGCTCTTGTAAGGTGGAGACACCCAAAACGAGGTATATTAACCCCAAATGTATTTCTTCCTTTAGCACAAGAGATGGGTCTTTTATATAAGTTAGACCTTATTATGATAGAGGATGTCTATAAACTGTTAAAAAAATATGATGCATGGGGTGTTCTTAACTTTACAATTTCTGTTAATATCTCTAATGCACTATTTCATCATCAACGTTTTTTCTCTATAATGCAAAAGTTTCAACAAAAGTATACTTATCTATGTAAACATATGCAGTTAGAACTCACTGAAGATATTTTAATGGTGGATAATAATCATGCAAATAAAATTATAAAATCTCTTAAGCTAATTGGCTATAAAATGGCAATTGATGATTTTGGAACAGGATTTTCATCCTTAAGTAATTTAAAAATGATGGATATAGATGAGTTAAAAATAGATCGTGCTTTTATAAAAGATATAACTACCGATAAAAATGACAAAGCCATTGTTCAAGCAATACTAGCCATGGGACATACCTTAGATTTAAAAGTTTTAGCCGAAGGGGTTGAAGATGCAAGTCAAATTATAGTATTAAAAAATATTGGGTGTGATGTAGTTCAGGGGTACTATTATAATAGACCGATGCCTGTCAAAGAGTTTGACAAAAAATGGATACTCTAACGTTAGGAGTATGTTATAATAACAAAAAGGGATAATTTTGGCAAAAGAACACTCATTTGATATAACAGCGAAAATAGATATACAAAACTTTAAAAATGCAATAAATTTAGTTGAAAGAGAAGTAAGCAATCGATATGACTTTAAAGGAACAAGTTATGAAGTTGACTTTAAAGAAAAAGAGAAAGTGTTAGTGTTAATCGCTTCATCTGATAACAAGCTTGATGCTTTAAAAGATGTAGTTGTTTCAAAATTTTTAAAACAGGGTCTCTCTTCTAAAGTTTTAGATGAGCTGCGTGTAGAAGATTCTTCTGGTGGCAACAGAAAAGCAACATTTAAAGTTGTGGATTACATTGAGTCAAAAGAAGCAAAAAAAATTACAGCAGATATCAAAAAAATGAAGTTAAAAGTAACAGCTCTAATAGAGGGTGATAGTATTCGAGTTAAGAGTGCAAAACTTGATGATTTGCAAGAAGTGATGAAGATGGTGCGTGAAGGTGAATGGGAAGCTCCTTTAGTATTTGAAAATATGAGATAACTTTGGAGATGATGATGAAGAAGATGAATGTAAATGATGCTGCTGTATATTTTGGAATATCAAAAGAAGCGATTCATAATCGGATAAGAAGAGGCTCTTTAGAGTCTATCATGGAAGAGGGTATAAAGATGGTTATGATTGATACAACTGCAAAAACAAAAACAACACGAACCTCCCTTCGTACACAAACATCACTAACCAGTGATAGATATTACAAGCTCCTTGAAGAGCAAAATGTAAAACTTCAAACAAGAGTAGATGTTTTAGAGGGTGAAACACGCTCGCTGCGTGACCAAAAAGAGCTGATGCTCATCGAGGAGAGAGAAAAGATAGAACAAATATATAAAGAAAAAGATGAACAACTTAAAAACATACTTGCAACACTCTCCTCTCAGTTTATGTTGACACAGCCAGCACCCCAAGAGGACCCTTTAGAAATCGAGACAGTTGAGATAGAAGAAGTGCAAGAGAGTGATGTCATATCTTTAAAAAAGTTTGTAAAAAACTTAAATGTATCAGATAAAAAATCTCAAAAAATTAAAACTAAATTTAAGAAAAAAGCTAAAACAGATAATAGAATAACCCTTATTGGTGATAAAATATATGTAGACATATTAAAGTATGACTATAGTGATATTATAAAACTATAAATCATTTAATCGTAAAGTTAAGCCTTTAAGGTGTGAAATAGGGTATGAATAGGCAATTCCTGCACCTTTTCCTGTCAAATCAAGCTCATCTACAACAGACTTTATAATAGCATCCACATTTTTAGATTGTGTGATAAACATTAGGTTGGAATCTGTCTCCCCCTCATGAAGTCTGTTGTAAAAATTTTCTAACTTTTCAAGACCCATACCCTGTGCTCTTGTTATTGTTACACCACTGACGCCTATATTTCTTGCAGCAAGAAGTGCTTTTTCTTCTTCTGCTACAGGAACAATAATATGAATAGCTGAAAAAGGCATAGTGTATGAGTGTCGTTTATCTGTTCCTTGTATATTTATGGTGGAGAGTCCCATATTATGAACATCTTCAAGTGCATGACGCAGATCATCCAGATGCGCTTTTTCTTTCTCTCTCTCCCCTTTAACACCAATCTTCTCAGTTATAATCCCATACAGCATTACTGTAAGCATCGGAAATAACGAAGCAAAGGCGATAAGCCCAAAACCATCTATGAGTGGGTCACGCCCTTCTATGTTTGTAGCTAGTCCAAGCCCAAGAGCTGCAACTAATGGAACAGTAACAGTAGAAGTAGTCACACCACCACTATCGTATGCAATAGGAATGATATATTTTGGAGCCATAAATGTCAGGGCAATAACAAACATATACCCAGCCATAATGTAGTAGACAATCTCTCCTCCATTGACAATACGATAAGCCCCTAATGAGATACCTATAGCAACACCAAGAGCAACAAAGAGACGCAGTATAAAATCATTGATTTTACCATCACTTATCTCTTTCGCTTTTCTTGCAATTGCTGTGAGTGATGGCTCTGCCATAGTTGTTGAAAATCCGATTAAGAATCCAAAAGAGTATATAATTACATTATTGTCATACTGTGTCAATTCATAAGCCATTGTCTCACCAACTGAGAAAAGACCCATTTCAAGCCCAACAATAAAAGCATCAAGACCAATAATTACAAGTCCAAAACCAATAATGACATTCTTTAAATTATCTATAGGTTTTTTAAGAACAATATACTGAAAAAATAGAATAACAGCAAGTATAGGTGTAACATCAGTAATGACACCAAAAAGACTTTTAAGTACACTCATAAAACTAAATGTTGTTTGGACGGATTGTATATTTTTTACAACTTCAGGAAGTACAATCATACTACTGTTAGGGTCTATAAGTGTGTAAACAGCGATACCGTAAAACTGCACAAATATCATAGGGGTGAGTGAAGCAAAAGCAATAAGACCAAAGCCATCAAGCACTGGATTTCGTCCTTTTATAGTCGATGCAAGACCAATTCCAAGTGCTGCAACAAGAGGAACAGTAACTGTAGATGTTGTAACTCCACCTAAATCATAAGCAAGACCAACTATCTCACGCGGTGCAAATATAGTTGCAGAGACAACCATGACATAACCGGTAATGATATAATAGTGGATAGGATGACCTTTGATAATTCTCCAAACACCTAAAACAATTGCAAAGCCAACACTAAAAGCAACTACAGTCCTAAGCATTGTTGCATCAATGCGACCGGCACTAATACTTGCTGCTTTATCAGCTATAACTAAGAGTGCCGGTTCTGCGATAGTTGTACCAAAGCCTATCATAAATGCAAAGATGACTATCCATAAAGTAGAGCCTTTATGAGCAAAATCACTAGCAAGCCCTTCTCCAACAGGAAAAATACCAACTTCAAGACCTAAAAGAAAAACAGCAAGTCCAACACCAACAATTGCAAGTCCAATAGCAGTACTGAGCCAGTTTTGTGGCACACTTTGTATAATAGCTAGTTGAAAAAACATAATAACTAAAATAATTGGTAAAAGATCTCTAAAGGACTCTTTTAACAGTTGAAAGAATGATGAAAAACTTAACATTAAAAACCTTATATCGTTTGTATATAAGAATAATAGCAAATCAATATTAAATTTTCAAGTTTAGATATTTTTTCACTTGATTGAGAATCTTTTTACAAGTATTGGAAACTGTAACCAAATAGATACTATTTAGTAATACCTTAGTAATGCAATTAATCTATAATTCCACACTATAAAATATGGAGAAAATATGAAATTAAATATCTTAAACAGCTCATTCCTTTTAGGTACATTGTTACTTGTTACTGGTTGTGGAACTAACTCGACTGAAAAATTAAGTACCCCTAAAGTTGGACAAATAAAACCAATGAGTAATCTAGATTTTACCTTAGGAACTATTACATTTTCTAATAATTTTGAGCTTAATGCAACATGGGGTATGGGAAGTGCAGCTGCTCATAAAGCTGGAGACAATGATAAAACTTTTTATACAATGACTGACCGTGGTGTCAATATAAAATGTAAAGATGATGTAGCAGTGATAGGTATAGATATATGTGCAAAAGGTAAAATATTTCCTTTTCCTAAATTTACACCAACAATCATGAAGTTTGAAATAGATGGTACAAATGCGAAAGTAACAAAAGTTATTAGCATTAAAGATAAAGATGCAAAACCAATGACAGGTGTTTCAAATCCACTCTCTAACTTTACAGAAAAAGCATATAACATTGATGGAAGTACTTTAGCTTACGATACAAATGGTTTAGATGCAGAAGCCTTGGCTGTTATGGCTGATGGCTCATTCTGGATAAGTGATGAGTATGCACCAAGTATAGCACATATTTCTGCTGAGGGTATAATGCTTGAAAGACTTATACCTAAAGGTGTGACAGGGCTAGAAAATGCAAACTACAATGTTAAGAGTGTCTTGCCTGCAATTATTGCTAAAAGACACGAAAACCGTGGTATAGAGTCTATTGCAATCTCTCCAAATGAACAATTTTTATATTTTTCAATTCAAAGTCCACTTGATAATCCAGATTATTCTAAAACACCAAATGTTCGTTTGTATAAAATGGATTTAAATAATTATAACGATATCAAAGAGTACTTATATGTTGAAGATAACCCAGCAACTTTCATAAAAGATAATGTATCTAAAACAAGAAAACAAAAAGATGTAAAAATCTCTGAAATGACGGCTTTGGATAATGACATACTTATGGTACTAGAGAGAGTGAGTGCAACAACAAAACTTTACAGAGTTGATCTAAGAAATGCTATAGAGATTCCTATAAATATTTCAAATACATTAGAAACAAATTCTGTAGGGGCAACAGCACTTCCAAAAGTGAAAATATTTGATACAGATTCGCTAGAAGGATACCCAAATAAAATCGAAGGAATTGCAAACCTGGGCGGTGGAAAATTCCTACTTATAAATGATAATGACTTTGGAATTAAAGGTGATAAAACGGTAATGAAAGTGATAAACATTAATGTAAATCCATAATAATTTTCCTCTACTCAGAGGGAAGTGCAATATTTTGTCACTATAGTCTATTTTAAGTATAATTCAAAATATGCACTTGCCAATTCACTTATTATTCTTTCGTTTTCTAAAACTCCTAAAACACCTTTCCCTTTCTTGATATAATGGCATAATTATTCTATTATTTTAAATATGGAGTTAATAACATAGTTAGATTATTAGTAAAGAAAAAAAAATGGACTAGTAGTTGGTTTTTGTTTTGATTCTTTTGATGAAAGAAGAAATGTCTCGGATAGACAAGTCTTAAAACAGATAGTACAAAGTGTTGGATTAGATGAAAATATTGCTATGCAAAGACTCGATGAAACAGGGGCTTATGAACATATTCTAGAGGAAGAAACATATTGGAAAAAAAGAGGAGTTACTGCCGTACCAACAATGATATGGAATGATAGCCTTGTAATGAACGGTGCATATCCAGTTGAAACATATAAACAAGTTATAAAGGAGTTTCTAAGTGAAACAAATAAATAAAATGATACTGCAATCTATTTTGCAGTAGATGATTATTAAGATGGTAAAAGCAGTTTTTTTTGACATTAATGAGACCTTACTCAACTTGAGTTTACTCAAGGAAAATTTTGACAAATACTTTGATGATGATTATGTACTCAAATATTGGTTTATGAAACTACTTCATACTTCTACGGTAGTTGGGAGCATGGATGAGTATAAAAACTTTAGTGAACTTGCAGAAGTTGTCTTGGAGAACATATTCTATGAAGATGCTAAAGAGCTAACGAAAGAAATTAAAGCAGAGATATTAGGGTCATTTAGAAAACTACCTGCATATGATGATGTTTCACAAGCACTTAACATTCTTAGAAAAAATCATATTAAAGTAATCGCTGTATCAAACTCGTCATTAAAAATGTTAAAAGAACAACTAACCAATGCTGGAATTATTGACTTATTTCATACATATTACTCTGTAGACTCTATACAAAAATATAAACCTTTTAAAGATATTTACCAATATGTAGCTCATAAAGAAAATATTGTTACTAATGATATTGTAATGGTTGCTAGTCATGATTGGGATCTATTTGGGGCTAAAAAAGCGGGGTTAACAACTGCTTACATTCAACGTAAAAAAGAGATATATAATCCATATTACACTCAAGCAGACATCAGTAAAAATAATTTAATTGAATTAGTTCATGAGATAGTTAAACAAAATTTAAATGTCTAAAGTCTTAATCTTTGCAATAATACCAATTATGAGATTTCTTTTATTTTTTGAGTACATTTTATATTATTTTCACTAGTACTACCATGTTCTTGTACATAATCTATACCCCACTCATACATCTCTTTTAAAACTGGTTCAAGCTTTTTTCCTATAGGAGAAAGAGAATATACTACCTTGAGTGGAACTTCAGCAAAAACTTCTCTATGTATAATATTTTTTTTCTCAAGCTCTTTGAGTTTTACAGTAAGTGTCTTTTGACTTATCTCAGATATTGCAGCATGGAGATCTTTAAACCTTTTATCATCCGAAAGAAGAGACCAAATTATTTTCATTTTCCATCTATCGTTAAAAATGTCTAAAGTTATATTTACTGTGCAGTTATACTCTTTATCATTAATGTAGTACATACATATCCTTTATTTCTTATCCATATTATAACATAAAGCCAAGTAAGTTACATTACTTACCTAAAGTATCGTAAGGGTATATTAAGTTTACAAGGTATATAATTTTCCTTTTAAACAGAAAAGGATACTTTTATGAACGATTTTACATATTACAATCCTACCAAAATAGAGTTTGGTAAGGGCAAAGAAAAAAATATTGGTACCTATATTAAAGAAGCTGGATTTAATACAGTTTTGCTGGTGTATGGAACAGGAAGTATAAAAAAGAGTAGTCTTTATGATGATACCATCACTTCACTTAAAAATGCAGATATTAGTTATGAGGAGCTTGATGGAGTGGTTAGTAATCCTCTTTTAAGTAGAGTACATGATGGCATTAAAATAGCCAAAGAAAAAAATATTCAAGCCATCCTTGGTGTGGGTGGTGGTTCTGTTGCTGATTCTGTTAAAGCTATTGCTGCAGGTGCGAAATATGATGGAGATGTTTGGGACTTTTTCATTCAAAAAGCACAAGTCAAAGAAGCTCTTCCTGTTTTTACTGTTATGACACTAGCGGCAACGGCAAGTGAGATGAATGGAAATTCAGTTGTAATGAACGATAAAACAAAACAAAAATACTCTGTAAGCTCCGTTTTACTCAATCCTGTAGTTTCTGTCATAAATCCTCAACTAATGGCAACAGTAAGTAAAGAGTATCTTGCTTATTCAGCAGTAGATGCCATTGCACATAGCATAGAAGTTTATTTTACTGCTTCAAGCCATCCAAAGTTTAATTCAAGAATTGTAGAATCTATTATAAAAACTATTATACAAACAACAGAGATATTAATAAATAATCCTGATGATTATGATGCTAGAGGTGAGTTTGCATGGACAGCCACTCAAGCACTCAATGGTTTAACACCAGCAGGAACACTCGGAGGAACTTTTCCAAACCATCTCATCGAACATGCTCTCTCTGCACTTTATAATATAGCACATGGTGCAGGACTTTCTGTCGTCATTCCTGCTTGGATGAAATGGTACAAAGAGCAGAACTTGCCACAGTTTGAACGATTTTCAAAAGAGGTTTTTGGACTTGAGGGTGCTGATGCAGGTATTAATGCACTTGAGTCATGGTTTGAAAAAATAGGAGCACCCATTACACTTGAACAAGCTGGCATACCGCAAACAGCTATAAAAGACTTAGCACAAAATGCAGCTGAAATGGCTTCACTTTGGGGTATGCAAAAGACATACGATAAAGATATAATTACTACTATATTAAATAAAGCATAAAAAATGAAAAATAAACTTTTTACACCACTTAAAATCGGAAGTATTGAAATTAAAAATAGAATCATTATGGCACCACTCACTAGAACTCGTGCTGTGAACAATAGAATACCAAATGATTTGATGGCAACTTATTATGCACAAAGAGCAAGTGCAGGGCTTATTCTTACGGAAGGAGCTAATGTTACTCCTATGGGCGTTGGTTATCCTGACACACCAGGAATCTGGTCGCAAGAGCAAGTCCAAGGTTGGAAAAAAATAACTCAAGCTGTTCATGAAAAGGGTGGAAAAATCATGCTGCAACTTTGGCATGTTGGAAGGATTTCTCATTCAAGTTATCTTGGTGGTAAACTTCCTGTTGCACCCTCAGCCATCAAGTCAGCTGGACATGTTTCACTCATCAGTCCGCCTACACCATACGAAACACCACGTGCTTTAGAACTAGAAGAGATAAAAGAGATTATTGAAGCATATAGAACAGGTGCACAAAATGCTAAAGATGCAGGTTTTGACGGTGTTGAAGTTCACGGAGCAAATAGTTATCTTCTTGATCAATTTCTTTTAGACTCTACAAACAAAAGAGATGATATTTATGGTGGAAGCATAGAAAATAGAGCTCGTTTACTTTTAGAAGTAACTGATGCTGCCATTAGTGTTTGGGGAGCAGGTCTTGTTGGTGTTCATTTATCACCAAGATGTGATATGAGTGATACAGGAGATTCAAATCCTCTTGAAACTTTTAGCTATGTTGTAAAAGAACTCGATTTGAGAAATATTGCTTTTATTTTTACAAGAGAGTATCAGGCTGAAGATAGTATTTCGCCAAAACTACGAGAGTTATTTAAAGGTACATTTATTGTTAATGAGAAGTATACAAAAGAGAGTGCACAAGAAGCAATCGAATCAGGACTTGCAGATGCAGTTGCATTTGGTGTTCCTTTTATTTGTAATCCAGACTTAGTTGAAAGGTTTAAAACTAATGCAGAGTTAAATGAGCCTAATTTTGATACACTATATGGCAAAGATGAAAAAGGGTATACAGACTATCCTACTCTTAACCCACAATAAAAAAAGGATAAAAAATGACGAATGAATTTAGTAAAGCAATGGATTTTAGACATGCATGCAAGCTGTTTGATGAAAATAAAACAATATCTGATGAAGAGATAAACTTCATCTTAGAAGCTGGAAGAAAGTCGCCCTCTTCTTTTGGTATGGAAGCTTGGAAATTTTTAGTAATAACAAATGAAGAGCTTAAAGCAAAACTACGTCCAGCATGTTGGGACCAAGCACAGGTTACATCTTGTTCACATCTTGTCATAGTTTTAGCAGGCATTGAGAGTGTAAAACCAGAGTCTGGAGAGGTTAGAAAAAGATTTGCAAGGCGAGAGATGCCAGAAGATACACTGGAGTTTTATCTAGGACTTTATGCGAGTCACTTGGAGCAGGTACTCAGTAGTGATGAAAACATCTATGCATGGACCTCAAAACAATCATATATAGCTGCAGGAAATATGATGACTGCTGGTGCGACACTTGGTATTGACTCTTGTCCTATAGAAGGTTTTGATAAAAATCAGGTTGAAGAGATACTTGGACTTGAGAAAACAAAATACCAACTCTCTCTTGTTTTACCTTTTGGGTATAGAATTAACCCTCAATCGGAGCAACAAAGATTAGCATTTGAAGATATTGTTGAGTTTATAAAATAAAATGATAGTTTCATAGAAGTTCGAATAGTCGTAAAATTAATTGAAGTTACTTATTTATGGTGGTTTCGGAGAGATTCGAACTCTCGGTAGATTACTCTACACAACCTTTCCAAGGTTGCACCATCGGCCACTCGGACACGAAACCATAAATTATTTTTTTCTTAAAGTCTCTATTTTAGCACTTCTGATACCCCTAAGTACTTGAAGAGGGTAATTATATCTGAATATTTTTAGAGACTCTTGAAATCATAGACTTTGATAAAAAATTATTAGATATTTTTACAAAAACATACATTAAACACGAAAATTGATGAGTATTATTTTGTGATATGATATAATCAAAATATGAAAAGTAAAATATTAGTAGGTATGCAATTTTTTATTATTTTTTTGATGACTCTTCCTTTTGGAACATCAAGTAATAATCTTTATTTTGGTGTTTTTATCATCATTCTTGGTTTTCTTATAGGTGTGTTAGCTCTCAAAGAAAACAGTTTTCAAAATTTTAATATTCGTCCAGATATTAAAGAAAATGCAACTTTGATTAAAACGGGAGTATACTCTTTGATTCGTCATCCCATGTATACATCAGTTCTTGTTATGGCAGTGGGCGTTGTAGTGTTGTACCCAATAAAACTAGAGTTCATCTCTTTTTGCGCATTAATGGTTGTTCTGCTTCTAAAGCTTTCATATGAAGAGAGTTTGTGGAGCAGGGCAGATGAAAATTATGTAGAGTATATGCGTAAAAGTCGAAGACTCATCCCTTTTATATTTTGAGAAACAAATGGACATAACTTTACTCGTAAAATCATTTATTGGCTTGGTATCTATTTTAGCAATACTCATTTTTTTTCTTTTTTATTCACCAGGTCAAAAAAGAAAAAAAGAGTTACAAAAAAAAGAAGAAAAGAAGAAGAATAAGAGTGTAGATTTTGAAACTCTTTTAGCTATTGTGCGAGATAAAAAAGCAAGTTCACAAGAGTTGTCTACCGCACTTGATAACATTTTAGAATATTATGGTGAGATTGAAGACTTTAAATACTACGGTGAGATTTTATTAAGAATTTGTAGGCATCCACAGACAACTAAAGATATTATTTTAAAATTTAATAGAGATTTAGAGAAGAAAAATCCAGGATATGCTATAGAGATAAATGACTTTATAACAAGGGGTCTTAACTCTCGATAATTTCTATACTATCAGTGATAGGACCTTGCACTTGGTAAATTTGTATTTTTGCCAGTGCTTCTAGCTCCTCTTGTGTTTTGACAAAGTTAGCGATAATTTCAATTCCAAGAGAGTCTGTTATAACATAAAGAGCACTCATTGACTCTTTTGACTGGTCAAGTAAAAATGAAACATCAGCTTTTATAAATTTTGGATTAAGCTCTTTTAAATAAGAAAAATCAGTAGAATCACCTGTAAAAGAGTTAAGTCCAAAAGTGATATTATAACTATAAAACATATTAACAAAAGCTTTTAACAGTCTTATATTATTAGAAGCAAAACTATCAGATACCTCAAAAGAAAGAGTAAATTTTATGCTGCGAATCTCTTTTTCTAACAGTGATGAGAGCTCTTTAAATGCTTCTTGGTCTTTTAGAAATTCATTAGGTAAACGAACACAACAAAGTGAGTTTGTAAGTTCATTTTGTTCTAATGTTAATAGATTTTTAAGGGCAACAATATAAATTTTTCTAACTAATCCGAGGCTAATTGCAGGTGCTATAAAGTCTCCATATAAATATTTTTTCTTTTGATTGTCATCTATGGTAAAGGTCATGATTTTATGCTTAACAGTAGAGTGTTTATAATCGAGCATTGACCAAAACTTGAGTTTAAAATAATTATGTTTTATGGCATCATCAAGGATACTACGCCACTGTTCCTTTCCCATAGAGTTTTTGTTTTCACTCTCTTGATAAAGGTATATATTATCTTTTTCATCGGCTTTTGCTTTTGCTAAGGCATTATCTGTACGAGTGAGAAGTTCTCCTAGTGTAATATCTGGTCTATATCTATATAAACCGAGGCTCATAGTGAGTTGAGGGTTATTTATTTTATTTTCTAGAAGAAGATTATCAAAAAGGGTATTTATCTCTCGTGCTATATCTTTTGCTTCTTCTGCTTCACAGTTACATAAAACAAGTGTAAATTCTGTTTGGTTGACCCTCGCTAGTATACGCTCATCATAGTGGGAGGTTAGAACTTGAATATGTTTTGAAAAAGTTTGTAAAAGTATGTCTGTATTTTGCTTTCCAATGAGCTTATTTATAATCTCTATGCTACTAAAGGCTATGAAAAGGAGAGTCCCCCCATTAATGCTATTTTCTAATTTAATAAAATCTGGAAGCTTTAACATTAAATATCTACGGTTATACAGTTTTGTCACGGGATCGTTATAGAGTAATTCACGATTTCTTTGTGCTGCTTCATTGGCTTTATTGAAAATTTCTTCTACTTTTAAAACCATACTATTCATACCCTTTACAACATTTTTAAACTCAGTAGTATAAGGTTCTTTTTTTTGAATGACAAACTCATTCTTCATGATTGCTTCGGCTTGTTTTTGTATATCTTTTAATGGTTTAAGAACAAAATGTAGTAAGATGCTTAATATAATATATGAAAGGACAGAGAGAATGATAAAAAGAGTTAAAAGCTGCACAAACATCGTGTACAGTACTTGATAGATAACAGTAGTATCTCCTATAACTTCAACTTCTCCAATGGTGCGCCAACCTGAAGTTATATCACTATGAACACTTTTTAGGTGGATATCTGTTAAGTTAATAAACCATGCCGGTACGTTTTCTATAACATCATGATCGACTTGTTCATAGACAAATGCATTATTATTTGAGACAAATCGTATTTTTTTGTAGTATCCACTATCAAAAGCAACATCAATTGTAGTTGTTAAAAGAGCTGTATCATCTGCTGCTGCTGAAAGATTGTCCGCAAGTGTTGTAATATTATTTACCGTGGTTTGGTAAAGATTTTTAATCATATCTTTTCTTGCAGATGTATAGTTAATATACATAACTGAACTAAGTATTACAATACTTATAAAAGAGATAACAAGTGCGAGTTGTTTGAAGAGAGTCATAGTTTTTTCCTTTTCATATCAGCTTCGAGTTTTTTCCATTTTTTAGATTTTGGTCCAGTATCACCATTTATCATTTTAATAACCTTTACAATATCTCTACGCTTAGAAGCCGGTAGAACAAGTCTATTGTTATTGTCTAAAATAAGTATATCTTGTTTTGATTTAGGCTTAGGGACTTTGAGGTAGGAGAGTACCATGTGCGATACTCTTTTACCTCTACGATTTTGATAGATAACATATGTAAACTTGAGTTTTTTTGGGTCCACGCCAAGCTCTTTGAGTATATAGTATTTGGCAATTGTATAATCTTCACAATCACCTTGGCCCTTACCTATAAACTCATAAAGTGTTGCCCAATAATCACTTACACCATATATTTTTTTATCACTTTGGTACTTTACATAATTGACCCAAGTATTAACAAGGTTAAGTTTTTTGAGCTCGTTGGCATCTTTGAGTTTTGATAATATCTCTTTATTCAAGGATATAAATCTATTTTTTGCAAAATTTCCATATTTTTTTTCTGCTTGATTCTCTATAGCATGTGTTACAAGTTCCGCATGTAGACTTACAAGGATAAGAGTAGTAAATAAGATGTATTGCAAAACTATTTTCATTCTTTATTATACTTAATTTTGTCTTTTGTTAAATCCAGATGTTCCAGTTCTTGCATTTAAACTAAAACTATCTGCATAAGGTTTCAGATAAGAAGGAAGAGCTCGTCCTTTGAGTTTCATCATGTCTTGAAGCATAAAGTCTGCTATATACTGGGATTCTAACTCTTTTACCTCTTGGAGATACTCAAAGAGTAAAGAGCCTAAACGTTCAAGAGATATCTTCCAAGTTGCATCTGTTTTTTTATATATCCAGAGTGAAAAAGCATAAAAATTTTTATATACAGATGCATTTTTCCATAAAAGGGCAATAGAGTGTTTAAAGTTTCCACTATTATATGTTAAATCCCAAAATCTTGCGAAACGTTTCATCGTTTGGATGTCATTAAAACTGAGATAATTATTTTGTAAAATATCGTAAGGAGGTATGTCACTGTAAAGCATTTTATACTCAATATCATGGCGTTTAATATATGTACCTGAGAGTTTTTTTAGTATGCCTATTTGTATTTCACAACTACTGATACTCATGAGTTTATCGAGATTCTCTCCAAAATTTTCGAGTGTTTCCCCTGGAAGACCAACAATTAAATCAAGATGAATATGTGCTTTTGTTTCATTTTGTAAAAATAGGATATTACTTTGGATTTTATCAATTTTAAGTTGGCGTGAGACATTGTTGGCTACCTCTACGTTAAGTGTTTGTATCCCTATCTCTAGTTGCAGTGCACCATCAGGAAATGCTTGTATTTTTTTTCGTAAAGAGTTTGGAAAATGATCAGGTATAACTTCAAAGTGTGCAAAATATGGAGGTTCTTTTAATAAAAAAAAATCGAGTATGGCATTGGCAGCTTTCATATTAAGGTTAAAAGTTCTATCTACAAACTTAAAGTTTCTTGCACCCCTTTGCCAGAGTATTTCAAATTCTGCTAAAACTGTATCAAGATCAAAGGCACGTACCTTTTCATCCATAGATGAGAGACAAAATTCACACTCAAAAGGGCATCCTCTTGAAATCTCAACATAAATATATCTGTTCTTAATATCATTATCAGTGTAGTATTTATAAGGGAGTTGTAGCTCTTTGAGATTTGGAAGAGTCATAGCTAAGATTCTTTGGGAGGCTTTATTATTTTGTATATCTTTGCATAAGTTGTAAAAAGCCAGATCTCCCTCTCCTTGTATAATATAGTCGGCTTCATCTAGGTTTACACGCAGTGGTAGATATGTTACTTCAGGTCCACCAAGAATAATTTTTGTTTTTGGAGAGACCTTTTTGAGTATGTGAATGAGTTGTGCAACTTCTGAGACATTCCATATATAAACCCCAATACCAATAACCTCTGGAGCATGTAGAAGTATTTTTTCTGCAATTGTTTGTAGGGCATCATTTATGGTAAATTCTATTATTTTTGTGTCTTTTTGTAACTCTTGCATATTAGCATAAAGGTATCGAAGTCCAATGGCACTATGAGTAAACCTTGAGTTTAAAGTGGTAAGTATGATTTTCATAAGGGAAGTGTAGCATAAACACTCAGGGATATAAAAGGGGTAACCTGAGTGTTTAAAAAAAATGTTTAAAGTTATATTCTCTTTTATGAAAGGGGGAAAAACATAATTGAGATGTTGTAATTATATATATTATAAGTAAATGTTTGGTAAATCATTACTTTATAATATATAATTAATTGAAGTGATTATAATGTACATCATTTGGTATACTTTCAATATGGAAATTCTATTGGCTCTTTTTTATTTTTTTTACTTTTCTGTAGTTGGTGTATATGTAATTTTTATGCCTAAAGTTCTTTATATGTTAGGTTATAGTGCTAGTGAAGTTGGTATTATATTTTCTGCAGCACCTCTCGTTCGTTTTGTGGTTCCTTTTCTTTTTATGCAAGGTTTAGAGTTAAATAGAAGAGTCTTTAATGGAGCATTAATTATCTTAATAGTGAGTGCACTCTCTTTTTATCTCTCTATAGAAAGTTTTTATAAATTGCTATTTTCAAATATATTTTTGGGTGTGGGACTCAGCCTTATTTTGCCTTATGTTGAACTAGCCTCTTTAGAAAAAGTTGGTAAACAGCATTACGGAAAAATACGCCTTTTTGGTTCTATAGGTTTTATCTTAGTAGCTCTGATTTTAGTCAAACTATTGAGTACACCAACTGTTGCACTCAATTTTTTATTTGTTTTGACGTCTATTACCGCCATTGTTGCTTTTTTTATCGCTCAAAAAGAGAGTATGCAAAAGAGAGAGAAGCATAGTGGTGACGCAAGTATAAACATTCTTCAAGATTGGAAACTTTGGGCTGGCTTTATACTTATGCAGATGAGTTTTGGCTCTTTTTATAACTTTTTTACCATCTACAGCACACATAATGGTATCTCTTTAGATATGACTATTTATCTCTGGAGTTTTGGAGTTATTGTAGAGATTATTATGCTCTTTTTTCAGGCACGATTGTTAAAAAACAATCTGCTCACTCTTTTACAATTCACAACACTTATGACAGCTTTTAGATGGTTCTTAGTTTTTGAGTATGCAGATAATATAGAGATGCTTTTTTTCACTCAAAGTATACATGCTCTGAGCTTTGCTCTTTTTCATTCTGCTGCTATTAGTTATCTATTTGAATTATACAAACAAAAGTCTTTAGCACAACAGCTTTTTTTAGGATTATCTTATGGATTAGGAGCACTTCTTGGTGCTCTTATAGCAGGGTATATGTATGAGTTTTACCCTACATATCTTTTTGCAAGTTCTGCCTTAATGGCATTTGCGGCATTTCTCTTTTTACGTGCCTTTAGTAATCAATGCTCAAAAAAGCTTCCATAGTGGTGTCTTTTTGATGTACACCAGCCGCAACTTGATTTGTATAGTTGATTTTATAACTTAAACCTGTTGATAGCATTGAAGAAATTTTACTGGAGAGTGCAGATTTTGAGTATATAAAATAATTTTTAGTACTTTCAAAAGAGCTTCTATAACTAAGTTCTTGCTCAAATTTTAAGTCTTGGAGTATTTGCAAATCATAATTAATCTTTGTTCTGTATGAGGTGTAAGTTTCATTTAAATTTGAGTAGCTTGCGAGATATTTTTTTTGAATTTTGTCTATAGAGTAAAATATACTCGCTTCAATGTAGAATTTTTGTTTTTTTGTCTTGAGTACTAAGCATTTTAAACCAGGTCCTGAGTAGATTTGGTAATCATATGTTGAGAATTTATCATATTTATATCCAAGTAGGTAAGTGATAGAGAGCCTTTGTGTCATAGAGTAGTTGTAAGATAGTTCTGTGAGGTACTTATTGTTTGTCTCAAGATTATCACTCTCTCCATACTGTGCATCCAAAGTCAACTCTACAAGGTTTTTCCCCCAAGCCTTTTTTGCCTTAGCATCAAGTGAAAAAGTTTGAGTTTTGGTATTTCCATCAGTCTTTACATAGCCTAATTGGACCTTACTTATAAGTGCTTCATCTACTGGTAACTTTGCTTGAAGATTTTTTATCTTCACTTCAATATCTTTTTTTTGTGCTTTGGCCTGTTGTATCTCTGCTTTGAGTCTCTGTATCTCAATTTCTGATGAATCATCTTGGGCTAAAAGTAGCACTGAAAGAGAGATGGTTGTAAAAAAAATCTTTTTTATCATCTAGATATTTTCCTTTTTATAAATTTCTTCTATTTTGCGTGAAAGCTGATAGAACTTGTTGATATATTGTGCATCTATTTTAAAAAGTAGTTGCCGATACTTGAGATAGTTACACCAAACTTGTTTACTCTGCTCTTTACGATTACGTTTTATTAGCTCAAAACTCACAGAGGCATTGATAAAGCCTTTGAGAAGTTTTACCTCGTTGCCCTCTTCAAAACGGATGGGAAACCAAACTGCTTCAAGTGCCTCATGAGCATCGTAAAATCTTCGCTCATTGAGACAGAGTATGAACTGATCAATCTGTTTAAGTATCACTTTTTTCTTCCTCATCTAAAAGCATCATATTTTTACGCCAGTAACCACGACCACCTTTAAGAGAGATGCAGTGGTATTGTGGAAATTTTTTTTTATACTCTTGAAGTCTATCTAGGGAAGCCTTACCTGTGTCGCAGTAAAAAACGAGCACACTTCCCTCAGGGTATTTTTTTAACTCAAAAGGATTATACATTACAGTTTGTGCTTTTTCAATACTAGAGAGGATGGTATCTACCAAGACAACGGCAATGCCCTCTTTCTCTAATTTTCTTTTATTCTCTAAAAACTCTTTTTGAGTCCATTCATTAGGATAATTCATCCTACAATTATATCTACTCTAGTTTGAATATAAAATTAACATATCTACTGTTATAATTACCTATGTCTAAAAAAAATAAAAATAATTCTAAAATAAATCAAAAAATACGAAAATATTTTGATGATGACCCCTTTGATGTTGGTATAGAGAGAGTTCCTTCTGAGAAGCTGAGTGAGCTTTTTGCAACACTTGGTATTTATGATATATCTCACAATAAAATGCTTCTTCTTAAAACAATACGGATGATTTGGAGTGAAGCAGATAGCACTATGCGTGGAGATATTTTAAACTTTTTTCAGAGTAATGCAGAGATTTACAAATCGCAAAAACCTATAGAAGTCGGTTATGAGAGAGATGACAAAATAGAGATGCTTTTAGCTCAACTCAATGTTTCACAAGAAGAAGCCACTGCTTTGCATAATGCATTTAATGGGCTGAGAAGTAAAAAAATTACGATTGAGAAGATGGAGTCTAAGCTCAATCATATTCGGTATGAGACAAAAAGAGAGAGCTTAGAAAAGGAGCTTGAGGGTAGTTTCGATATTGATGACTCTCTAGAATTTAATGCCTCCTTAAAATATGAACTTTATGATGATAGTTTTCATAAAATATTAACACTTAATACAAAATCTTATGAGTATGAGTATCTTTTAGAGAGTGATTTTGAGAAAATTGTAGAAAAAATAGGAAATGACAAGTTAAAAGTGGTAGAGGAGAAACAAAAAAGTATAAATCTCTTTCTTGCATCACTAAAATCTCCTCATGCATACTTAACAACAAAACAAATATTAGACTCTCTTCGTTCATCACCACCTAAGTCACGAGTAAATTATCCCCATTTACCAGCAAAGCTTTTAAAAGAAATAGTGAATAAAAAAATAGATGTAAAATCTATAGAATTACACGATGAAGAGCTTTTATTGCATGTGGAAGAGGAGCTTAAACTACCTTATTCAGAAACATCTTTGGAGTATACTTTAGAGTTACATATAGAACTCAATGGACTTTTAGAAGAAATTTGGAGTGCAAGATGCTTTGATTTTGATGATATTTTAAAAGAGACAAAAAAAGAACAAGAAGCAGATTTTTTAACGAGAGTAGACGCTTTAGTTGAAGAGTGCTCGCGTTATGCAACACTTCTGCATCTTAATAATGATGAGTTACATGCAAAAATCTATATCATATTACTTGATTTAATGCCTTACGGACTCGATTTAACATCAAAAATTTCTCGTAAACTTATTAAAATATTTATGCATTCCATTTCAGAAGAGCTTATAAAAAAACAGCGACAAGAGTTACTTGCTCGTACTATTCGAGATTTTAAAAATCTTTTTCCAATGGCTAGAGAGATGCGGCGTAAACTTATTTTGCACATTGGACCAACTAATAGCGGGAAGACTTACACCGCTATGCAAAGGCTGCAAGAGGCAGATACTGGTTACTATTTGGCTCCACTGCGTTTACTTGCCTTAGAGGGATATGAAAGTTTAAAAGAGAAAGGAATAGATAGCTCGCTCATCACAGGAGAAGAACAAATTGTCGATGATGAGGCGACACATATTAGCTCAACTATTGAGATGCTGAATTTTGAGGTAGATGTTGATGTCTGTGTTATAGATGAGGTTCAGATGATAGATGATCGTGATCGTGGTTGGGCATGGGCAAATGCTATTATTGGAGCACCTGCAAAAGAGATTATTATGACAGGTTCATCAAACTCCAAAGAGGCAATTATTGCTTTGGCTGAGTATTTGGGAGAGGAGTTAGAGATTGTAGAGTTTGAGAGAAAAAATCCACTTACTTTACTTCATACTGCTACTGTTATGGATAGAGTAGAAGAGGGAAGTGCCATTATCGCCTTTAGTAGAAGAGATGTTTTAAAACTTAAACAGAACTTCTCAAAACTTTTTCGGGTGAGTGTTGTATATGGTAATCTCTCTCCTGAAGTGAGACGTGAAGAAGCTCGCCGTTTTCGTGAGGGTGAGACTCAAATACTTATTGCCACAGATGCCATTGCTATGGGTATGAATTTACCTATAAAAACTATTCTTTTTTCAAAGGCTGAAAAATTTGATGGTATTAGCCAAAGAAACCTTTTTCCATCTGAGGTGCATCAAATATCAGGGCGTGCAGGTAGATATGGTTTGCACGAGGCAGGATATGTTGGAGCACTCAATGAAGAGACACTCAAAATTGTGAAAAAAAACTTTATTAAAGAGGGTAAAACGATTACTATTCCCTTTAAAGTAATGGCAAACTTGGAGCACATAAAACTTGTAGGGAAGATTTTGGAAGAGAATTCTTTAGAAGAAATACTCAGTTTTTTTGTAAAAAATATGGAGTTTAATGGCCCTTTTTATGCAGCAAGTCTTGATGATATGCTAGAGGCTTCAAAAATTGTTGATGGATATAATCTAGATATTGCTACAAAGTATCATTTGGCTTGTGCACCGCTTACTTTAAAGTCCCCTTATATTATAGAGTCGTATGAGAGATATTTACATGATTTAGAAAGAGAGATGCCAGTTCATTATCAGCCGCCAAAACTCTCTGGTGCTTATGCACAAACAGCAGATGAACTTCTTCGAGCAGAAGATATGGTCAAGGAGATATCTCTCTATCTTTGGTTAAGTTACAGGTTTAATGATTATTTTTTAGATGAAAAAAGAGCAAGAGAGTATAGGGTGGTTCTAAACCGTTATATAGAGGAGTCTTTACATCGTTCGCAACTCTCTCAACGATGTAAACTCTGTACAGCCGCCTTACCACTTAATAGTAAATATGCTATTTGCCAACACTGTTTTAAAAAAAATTATACCCATCAGAGCAGGAGAAGAAAAGGACATCGTTAATTAGAGTGAAAGTGAATCATGAGCGGCAGTATCTAAAACAATTGTAAAACATGTGCCATTGTCAGTATTTGCAGCTTCAATCGTTCCATTATGGTGTCTCTCAATAATCGTTTTGACCATATGGAGACCGAGTCCCGTTCCATTTTTTTCACTTTTTGTTGAGAAATATACTTCAAAAATATTATCCAGTATTTCTTCTGGGATACCCCCTGCATTATCACATATTGAAATAGTTTTTTTATTGGTAGTGATTTTGATAAATGCATCTTTTGTAGGATGTTCCAAAAATGCATCTTGTGAATTTTTGAGAATATTTAAGATGACTTGAATCATCTCACTATCGTACATTTCTATATCCTCAGGAGATGTATGATCCTCGATAATTTCAATATTATTGTTTTTAAGTGAAGTATGAATAATATTGAGAGATTTTAAAATTAAAGCCTTTATTGTGGTAATAATAGGTTTTTTATTAGGTTTATGAAAATTTCTAAAGTCATCAATAGTTGTACTTAAATTTAAAACAAACTCTTCAATTTTTTTAAGCTGTTGTAAAAAGTGTGTTTTTTGTGCTTCTTGTCCCTCTTTTGTATCGAGATTATATCTGTTTAACTCCATCCCCATTTTTAAACCTATAGATGTAGATGCAATTGCACTTAAGGGTTGTCTCCACTGATGTGCAATCATGCTTATCATTTCACCCATTTGTGCTTGTCTTGTTTGAATTAGAAAAAGTTTGTCTTTTATATTCTTTTCTGTAACATCTTCTTGAATAGCGGCAAATTTAACAGGTTCATTTTGAGAGTCAAGAATGGGGAAAATGGTAGTTTTAAGATCAAGAAGTTTGTCGTTTTTTATTCTATTGGTTATCATACCAGTCCAAATTTCTTTTTTTATAAGTATTGTATTCCATAACTCTTCATAAAAAGGTGGAAAATGTTTTTTGGAGTTTAAGATATCCATATCTGAGTCAAGTACTTCATTTTTAGAGTATCCAGTAAGTGTAGTAAATGCCTCATTAACATACTCTATTTTTCCTAAAGTATTTGTGATGACTATTGAGTTTGGACTCTGTTCCATTACTTTTGAGATAGTATCTAACTGTTTTTGCACTAAATATGATTGTGTTATATCTTGTATGGTTCCAGACATTTTTTCAATGCCTTCTTCTATATATATTTCTGCTTTTTGTATAACATGTTTTATATTTCCTTTAGCGGTAACTATACGATGCTCAACACTGTAAACAGATTCATTTTTTATTGCTTCTTGATGAGCCTTAGTAAGGTATTGTAAATCATCAGAATGTACTAATGATAGAAATAAAGAGTAATTCATTGGCACACCCTGTTTAATTTCAAAAATTCTATATGTTTCATCTGAACAGATTATTTCTTGCGAAGAGGAGTTAAAACTCCAGCTACCAACATGCAGTAGTTCTTGAGCTTTATTTAGATTTTTATCCTTTACTTGAAGTGTTTCATAAAGCATGATATTATTAAAAACTATAGCAACTTGTGTGAGTATCATCTCTAATGTTCGTATACTCTCCTCTTCTAGTATGGTTATAACTTCATTATTTTGAATATAGAGTATACCACTTACTTTCCCCTCTAGTTTTATTGCAATGGCGAGAGAGGAGGCTAAAGTGTTATTTTTAAAATAAGAATCAAATTGAAAATTACCATTTTGAGATGGATAGTTCAAGATGATATTTTCTCCTGTATTTATTACACTTTGGATGACATCATTTGGGAGGTAAGTTTGTTGATGCAATTTTTCATGAAGTAATTTAAAAGAATCTTGCGAGTAGTCCATTTTAGCTCTTACAAAAAAATCTTCTCCCTCTTTTAGTATAAAAACACCACTACTGGCTGTTGCATTTTGTAAAAGTATTTTCATAAAGGTGCTTATGAGTTCTTGAGTATTTTTTGATTGTGAAATTGCATTATATGTTTGTATAAGTGTTTGAAAGTTTGACTGTTCTGTTCTTGACTCTGAATTCATATGTGCGGTCATGTTTTTTAGTTGTGAGCTGAATTTTTCTTCTGTTTTGTTAATAGTAGCTTTTAATTTTTTTGAGATGCTATATGCACCCCATTGATTACAAGCGACAACTGTTTCGTTTAAGTAAAGTGTATACATATCTGTATAATTTAGTTTTTTCCAAAAACGACTTGCACAAAGAGTTGCTAGTAGAGTAAAAAGTGAATTTTTCTTTTTCTTTGCCTCTTGTATAGCTTTATCATATTTTTTTGCTGCATCCCAAATAGTCTCTTTATCTTTATGTGTCTCGGCATCAAAAAGAAGTTTATAAAATCTGAATGTTGCAGGTGAACTTTTATAATAATCCTGAATTATGCTTAAATCATCTTCGAGCAATTCTATTTGTATTTCATCTAATTCTTGACTCTTTTGAAGCAGTAAAAGAGCACGTATAACATGCAAGTTGATTTTTGGAAACATGATGACTTCATTGAGTTGAGAATGAACATGTTTTTTTAACAACTCAATGCCTGCATCTATGTCATTATTTATAAAACAGTAGCTTGCTTTGATAATTGCATACCAAGCTAAGGCAGGGTAAAAGTTCTCTTTTTCCCAAATTTTTAAAGATTTTTTATCTTTTTTTGTGGTGTCAATGTTTTGGTTTTGGTATTGTTGCAAAGTACTTTTTAAAACATCAAAAATAGCAATCATTTTCACATCACCAGAGTAAAGAATAAAATCACTCTGATTTGTTATAGAGTTTTGTAAATTTATGAGAGAATTGCCAGATAAAAAATCTGAATAATGCATTAAAAAATTTGCCCAAGTACCAAATACTAGGTCGCCATTTATTTTACTTTGGATAAGACTTTTATTATAAAGTTTTACATTGCTTTGAAGATGTTTTGTGTAAGGATTAATGAAATTTGCAACTAAATTATATATTTTAGGAAGCATCTTAACATCCTTAAACATAGCATTGAGTTTAAGTGCTATCTCTGCAAACATTTGTGCTTTTTTGTACTGCTTTTGAGATACTAAATAGGAGCCATATAGGGCATAACCAAAAGCAGATTCACTAGAATTTCCATGTTTAAATGAGATGTTTATTAAGCTTAAGTAGCACCATTTCATAAGCTCTACATCTGTCAAGTAATATGCTATTTCGGTGTACTCAACAATGAGTGAGCATATATTTTGAAAGTGGCGACTTTTAACTTTTTTATGTGTTAATACATTATGAGGGTTATCAAATAATGGGTGTTTATGTATATTTTTTAAAAGCTCTTTATTAGTCAAAATAAGAGTTGTATTATCTTGTGGAATTTCGACTTTTAACTCATGGAAAAGTTGATTGCCAAATATAATTGTTTTTTGAAAATTCTTTCCCTCTGTAACAGAGATATCTTTGAGTAGTTTAAAACATAAGAGCCTTTCTTTGAGAGTAATGCACTTATCTATTAAAAAGTAAATATGTTCGTTGGCTTTTTTAAAGTTAGAATTCATATAAAAAGCTTTTGTTTTTAAAAAAGAGTATTCAAAAGTTAAAGTATGTTCACTATTCCATAAAGAATCATGAAAAAAAGTAGTGTCAATCCACTCTATTTTTGATAAAGCAAGCATATAAGAGTTGACATTTAACATCTCTTTAATGGACATAATATTGAATTTAAAGAGTCTTTTTGGTAACTTACCTATTGGATATGCACGATTGAGATGGTAAGCAACAATAATAATATTATGATATTCATGGTTAGTATATTGTCTTTCTAAAAAAAGTCCAATATTTTTATGAATTTTATATTTACTCTCTTTACTTAAAGATTCAAAAACATCTTGCAAAAGAGTATCATGTGTAAACTTATAAATACCAGTATGTATCTCGATGAATCCATGCTTAATAATACTCTGTATAAGCTTAGTATCATAACCGTAATGTTTCATGATTTTTAAAGCCAAAAAAAGCTCAAAATTATTTCCAAGGATTGCTAAGTATTGTAGATATGATTTTTCTACACTATTGAGTTGATTAAATTTTGCTCGCACTAACTCAATAATATTGTCAGATTGTTTATATGTTTTGATTTTTGCTAATGAATACTTCCATTCTCCTTTTGCAAAACGAAGTTCATTATTTTGTAGTAAAAATTCTAAAAAAGTTTTAATATAAAATGGATTACCATCTGTTTTCTTGAGTATAATATTTGTGAGCTTATGAGATGAAGTTTCACTTTTTGAAAAGGTATCTTGTATCATTTCCTTAATTGAATTTTGAGATAAATTAGTAAGTTTTATATCTACAAGAGTTCTTTTTGTATCTTCATACAGAGTTTTTTTGATATTTAAGAGATACGGACTTTCCTTATTCTCGTCATTTCTTATCGTAGCTATAAAATGTAAGTTTGGATTATTTGAATTTAAAACAGATGATTGTAATAGGCTACTTGAAGCTTGATCAATCCATTGAATATCATCAAAAAAGATAATTAGAGGAGTTTCTTTTGTAGCTATATATGTAAAAAAATCATTTATGGCGAAATAAAGTTGGTTCTTTGTATAAAAAAATTCATTACTTGCTACTCGTTTTAGTTTTGTATTAAAAATATTTTCTAAACCTGGAAAAAACATGTTTAATACCTTTGGAGTGTCTTGATGCATCTTTTTAAGAGATACCTGCATACTTTGTGGTGATATTATTTTGTTAAGGTGAGCAAAAATTTGTCTATATCCTGAGTAAGGTAAATAACCTGCAAATGTATCAAACTTTCCTATAAGTATATTAAATCTATCTGTATCAATATAAGATGTAAGAGCTGTAGTAATTAATTTTGTTTTACCTGTTCCAGTTTCTCCAGAGATTAAAATTCTTAGTGCTTGCTCATCACTCTTACTAAGAGCATTTTTTAAAATTATCATCTCTTTGTCTCTGCCAAAAAGGGTCTCCCCAATGTTGAGTATTGGCTTATCTAATGATGCAATTTGAAAGTAAGGGATATTATCAAATATGTCTCTATTGTTGAGACATATTTGTATATCACTGATAACTGCTTTATCACTTTGGTATCGTTTGGCTGGATTTTTAGAAATCATTTTATCAATAATGGCAGATATGACTTTTGGAATATGTTCATCAACTTGTGATAGAGAAGGTGGTGTAAGTGCGACTTGCTTATGTAGAAGTTCATAGTGATTAGTTGCTTGTAGCGGTGCCTTTGTTAAAAAGAGATGATATAAAGTCATCCCTAAACTATAAATATCACTTCTGTTATCTACTTGATGGGCAATATGCCCAGTCTGCTCTGGTGAAATGTAAAAAAGATTTCCAGAGCTATGGAGTCTTTGTTCATCCATTAACATTAGGTCATCATTACGAATAGAGAGCCCGAAATCTATAATTTGTAAAGCTCTTGTATTGACATTATAGATAATATTTTGTGGGGTAACATCTGCATGAACAATATTATTTTGATGTAGATAACGAAGTGCTTTCATACTTAAAAGAGCAATATTAAGAGACTCTTCTATGGAAAAGGTATAGTGAAATAAAAGGTCATAAAGAGACTCTCCACCGATATCTTCTAAGACATGGTAGTAAAAAGATGGCTGAGAGAAAACATCAAAAACTTTTATGATACTCTGTTGATTTAAGAGGGAAAGAATTTCTGCTTCATTAATAAACTGATTTATTTTGTATTCATTTCTATGGGAATGTTTCAGCTCTTTTATAATAACATTTTTTTTATCTGCGAGGCGAACAGCTCTATAGATAAGAGTTGAGTCATTTTCATACAATTTCTGTGAAATTTTAAAATCATTTTTAATGTGCATATTAATTCCTAGATATTAATTATAACTAAAATAATTTTATTTTTACATATAATGTGTATCTATACTGAGAAAAGATGAATAAGGCAAATGAATACTAAAAGCTTTTTCTAAAGATATATTTTTCGTAATACTCAACAGAGTTTTTATGACACCAGCATGAGTTACAACAAGTATCGTATCCTCAGAGTTTTTAAAGACTGTACCATAAAAAAAAGATTTAATTTTTTGAGTATATACATCTATTTTTTCTCCATCAAGAGCCTCTATCCATTGTGAAAAGTTATGGTAATGTATACCTTGTGCTTCTATCTCTAAAAAACTTTTGCCCTCATGCTTTCCCCATGATTTCTCACGCAGAGCAGGAGTATAGATAATTTCTTGTGTGAGAGAGAATGCATCAAGTGTCTCTTTTGCACGAAGTAAATCAGAGCAGTAAACTTTTTCAAAATGAACATCTTTGAGTTTGTTAGCTAAAATTTTAGCATTCTCTTTTCCTTTTTTTGAGAGGGATATGTCCATATGACCATTATATTTCCCCTGATACTCTTCTATAACTTCACAGTGACGAACAAGGGTTACTATCATTGAAAACTTCCAATGATGATGACATTTAAAAGCATGAGTTCACTTATTTCTATAATAAAACCATATATGTCACCATTTAAGCCACCAAGTCTGGATGTGAAAAATCTTGCTATTAAAAGAAGAAGAATAAGTATATACACAAGAGCAGCACTAAATGCAAAAATGTAAGCTAAAACTATGGAGTATATAAGTGCAAAGAGTACTTGCGAGAGAGTAAGCTCTTCTTTAATGAGAGCACCTACCCCACTGCTAATGTAGTTGTAGTTATAAATAGCAAGAGTTGCATTAAGACGAGAGAACATTAAGATAATAGGTAGAAGGTAATATGCATCAAAATAAATAATAGATGAGAGTTTCAAGAGTAAAAAAATGGAGGTGAAAATCATACCCATTCCCCCTACATGAGAATCCTTCATCACCTTTAATGATTTTTCACGACTTACAAAAAGTCCATCTACAGTATCACTAAATCCATCAAGATGCAATGCCCCTGTGAGTAAAACCCACAAAGAAAAGATTATGACAGAGAGATGAAGGGTAGGAAATAATGGCATTAAAAAAGAGTGCATACCAAAAAGAAGTGAGCCTAAAATAAAGCCAACTAAGGGGTAAAACATTGCAGAGTAACCATTGATACCCTTGTAAAAGTTATGGATTTTAAAAAATGGTATGATGGTGAGCATATTCCATGCAAGTGCAAAAGCTTTAAAGAGCCTCATTTTATTTTCATACTTATGCCTGCAACTATATTATAAACCTCATCACACTCTGAGGCGAGTAGCTGTGCTAGACGACCATTTATATCTACAAACTTGCGTGTGAGAGGATTTTCACTTACAACACAACAGCTTACATCATTAATGACAAAGACTATATTTTGTTTAAGTTGGAGTATCTTTTGCATCTGTTCATGCATACTTGATTCATCCTGTTTATAGTGGAGCATATTATTTATCCACATACTAACACATTCAACTAACACGAGTTTGTTAGTTGTAAGAATACATTTGTAAAGTTCTTGAGGTTCTTCATAAGTGATGAACTTATCTGCTCTTTGTATTTTATGGTGTGCAACTCTGCTTTGCATCTCTTTGTCAAAAAACTCATTTGTTGCAAGGTAAATTGGTTTTTCAGAGGCATGACTCAGTGCATATTTCTCAGCACATTGGCTCTTACCGCTTTTAATACCACCAATAAAAAGAGTTTTCATTACATAGTGTAGATGATAAGCTCAAGAGCTTCTAAAACATCTTTATTACAGAGATTATTTGTTGTTGCATAGGTAAGAGAGGCTCCAGCACCTACTCCCTCTTTTGCTTCACCTTCATCATATTTTTTAAGCACAGGTATCTGAGTATTGGCAAAACTAAATTCTGTATAGATAGCATGAGGGGTGTAGCTTAATTGCTCAAGTATATGTTTAATATTTGAGTTTGTATCATGTACTACCCAAGCTGTTGTTGCAAGTGTAATATTTTCAGATTTAATTCGCATTAGAACATCTTCACGCAACTTGTCTGCTATAAGTAGGCAGGCTGCCATTTGTGTTCCGCCAGCTAAAACAATATGAAATCTTTTTGAGGCTTCAAGTAAAAAACCAGCACAGAAAATAAGCATATTGTCACTTACAATATTAAGCTTTTCAAAATTACTCATAGAATCATGCAAAAGAGAAAGACTTGCTTGTATAGTCTTTCTTCTCACATCATTGGGAACATTCAAAAAGCTTGAAGAAAAATCATTTTCACAATCAAATCCAAGAGCTAAGGCAGTTGCTGTTGCAGTTGTCGTTCCGCTAGGTGTGGATTCACCAAGTATAAGATAATTACCTTTTAACTCATAACTTTTACCAAAGTCCATCCCTTTTGCAAAGATATCTTTTGCATCTATATTTGCACCTGTGGCAATAGAGCCTGATGGTAAGATGTTAAAGTTGTGAAGCATTGTTTGCTCCGGCTTTACTTCAAGTCCTAAATCTAAAATTTCTACAGTAGTAAATGGTACAAGATTGTGTACAGCTCTTGTAATAAGAGCAGGAGTTGGCACTCCGCTTGGTGTCTCTGCAAGTTCTGGCATAGAGAAGAGTTTTTGTGTCACAATAAACTCCGCATCAAGAGTTGGAGTGAGAGGAATTTTACCGGGAATACCTGCCTGCGTTATGCCTGTTATCTCACAGGTCTTTGTTACTGAGGCAGCAAGTAAAAAATCTGCTTTTCCCTTTGGAAGTGAGTCTATTTTGTTAGTAAATATGTTAAATGTTTTCATATTTGTATTTTATCCTAAAGTTCTATAAGTGAGCTATAATAAATAGCTTACTTGTGTAACTCTTTTGTGATGTATGACATATCTATATGTGCATCTATATGTTCTGTAAATGTAGCTATTGCGGATGCTTTAAATTTTTGAAAATTGTAGCCTTTGTAATCTTTGTTAATGTTTTTAAAGATTTTTGCACGCATCGTATCGCTATCAAAAAGTCCATGAATAAAAGTTCCATAGATATTTTTTTTCTTTTTACATCTTTTTTTTGTAACAGCATTATGTATTTCATAGCCATCAACCATAATGCCAAAGATATTATAAGAGCCTTTTGTAACTATTTTTTCTTTTTGAAATGTCACATTCCCTTTAAATCTAGCAAACCCTTCTGTTTCTGCAAACTCAGATTCGATTTTTTGAGTATCAATGATTTTTTCAAACATCATCTCATAACCACCACAAATAGCCACAATTTTTCTTTTTTTAGAGCGAAGCTCTTTCTCAAAACCTCTTTTTTTTAACCACAGTAAATCATCAACAACTCGTTTACTTCCAGGGAGTATGACTAATTCACAAGAGTTCATTTCACTAGCATTATTTATAAAATGTAGTTCTATCTCTTTGTCAACTACGAGGGGTTCAAAATCTGTAAAGTTTGAGATATGTGGCAGTTGTATGACACCTACTTTTATGATGGCTTTTGATGTCTCTTGTGTGTAACCCATCATGGATTGGGAGTCTTCAAATCCAAGATTAAAAGGTTTAAAAGGTACGACCCCAAGTACTTTTAATCCAAACTCTTTTTCTATGATATTTACACCCTCATCAAATAGTGACATATCTCCTTGAAACTTGTTTACAATTACTCCAATGATATTTTTACGAATCGCTTTTGGTAAAAGATGGTAAACACCATAAATAGAAGCAAAAACACCACCTCTTTGAATATCAGCAATTAAAATAATCTTTGTATTAAACTCATTTGCTATGTAAATATTAGAGAGGTCTTTCTCCATTAAGTTTAATTCCACAGGGCTACCAGCACCTTCTGCAATGATGCACTCAAACTCATCTTGCAAGGATTCAAATGCTGATTTTACTATAGGCTTGAGCTTTTTCATATTACGGTAGTATTGCCATACATTAGTATCACCAACACTTTTACCGTTTATAATCATATGAGCACAACTCTTTGCACCTGATTTTAAAAGTATAGGATTAAATGAAGAACGAGATGCAAGACCAATGGCTTCAGCCGCAAAAGCCTGAGGAATTGCTATCTCTCCACCATCGAGGTCGGTGACTTGAGAATTGTTGGAGACATTTTGTGCTTTAAATGGGGCGACCTTAAAACCTCGTTTGTGAAGTAAGTAGGTAATGGCAAAAGAGAGGGTTGATTTTCCAGCATCGCTACTCGTTCCAAATATACTAAGTGAATTCATATGAAGCCTTTTTCTGTGCCTCATGAGACTCTTTTATTTTTAGCATGTTCTTTTATCCGAGATATATAACTCATTTAGAAGCCTTTGTAATGATAAGATAGATAAAAAAGGCCCTTCAGGAAGTGTCGTTACAATATCTATGAGAAGTTCACTTTGTGTCTGTATAATTCATGCAATTGTATCACATAAAAATAAAAAAAATGACTATGTAGTTTTTTACAAAGCACATTTGCATATACATTCGTTTGCTCTTTTTATATCAATGTAAAGTTTAGAATTAACAGTGCTCAATCTCACAATGATTGAGTTCAAACTCTAAACATGAATGTGAGATAGAATAGAGACTACTTAATGTACATTTTAACTCTTTTTTTACCATCTCCAATTCATTAACATTTTGCAAAACCACATGAGCCTCCAGAGCATTATGGTGTTCATCCAACTGCCATAAATGAAGGTGATGGACATTATTTACACCATAAGTTGTTTGCATACTCTTTAAAACTTCTTCATTTTTTACATCAGCAGGTGAGCCTTGCATCAAAATATTTACAACACTTGGGAGCATTGTATAAGCTTGGTAGAGGACATAAAAAGCGATGAGGAGTGTGAGTAGAGTGTCTATAAAGTACCATTGATATAAAAGAATGAGAGCACCTGCTATCATAACAGCCAAAGAGGCAAGTGCATCTGATACATTATGTATAAATGCAACTCTTATATTCATACTGTTTTGAGAGACTGAGTAGGTTAAAAAAGCAGTTGCAATATCTATAACAAGGGCTATTCCCGCTACTATAATGACCATCCATCCTTCAATTATTTGTGGCTCATTTAAACGCCAAAAAGCTTCATATACAAGATAAAACCCAACTAAAATAAGAGTAATGAGATTTGTAAAAGCAGCTAAAACTTCAGCACGCTGATACCCAAATGTTCTATATGCATCATGCTCTTTTGTACTAATTTTTTGGGCAATAAGGGCAATAACTAAAGAGATAGCATCACTTAAATTATGAAGGGCATCAGCAATGAGGGCAAGACTACCAGATATAACACCACCTATGATTTGTGCAAAAGTTAAAATAACATTGATAACAATCGCCCAAATCAATTTAGTAGACTTTATATCGCTTGGTATATGGTGATGGTGTTCATGTGACATGGTAATCCTTTAAGATTGAATTAATGAAATTATAGTTTAATTCTCTTTAGATTTGACTCATAGTGTGAGAATTTATGTTTATATTATTTTTTTAACAGTAAACTATATGAAAGATTTAAGAAAGGTTACTGTGAATAATAATAATGAGAAACAATTTCCTGGATGTAGTGGGGAACATAAACTTCAAAAAAAATATAAAACACAAGAGAGTGCAGAAAAGTTTTATAATAGAGAAGTTTATAATTACATTACTGATGGAATGAGAGAATTTATTTCTCAACAAAGGATGCTTTTTATAGCAACATCTGATGCTAATGGAGAGTGTGATAGTTCGTTTAGACATGCAGAGAAAGGTTTTGTAAGTGTTGTGAATACAAAAAAGCTTATTTATCCTGAATTTGCTGGTAATGGAGTGATGGCTTCACTTGGGAATATTTCTGAAAACCCTCATATCGGTATGTTATTTATAGACTTTTTTAATAGTCGGTCAGGTCTTCATATTAATGGAAATGCAAAGATTGTAGATAATGAACTTTTAGAGAAAAACTTAGAATTACCGGAGTATGAACAGGTTAAAAATTTGATGCAAAAACTTCCTCAAAAGCAGGTCACTTGGGTTATTGTAGATGTAGAAGAAGCATATATTCATTGCTCAAAAAATATACCACAATTGTTTACATAAAGTGAGAAAAATAGTATAGAAGGAGTATCAAATGCAAGATTCATACATAAAAGATTTAAGACAAAAGAGCAAAAACTTAAATGTTTTATATGTAGAAAATTGCAAAAACACTCCTAAAGAAACAAATTCTTTTTTAGATATGTTCTTTCCAAAGCTTGTAATGGCTGTAGGGACTGCAGAAGCTATGCAAAAATATAATTCATTAAAATTTGATATAATTTTTTGTAGTTTAGATATGTATGATATAAATGGTTTTGAACTGATAGTTAAAATTCGTAAAAATAATGCACATGCCTCTCTTTTAATTCTCTATAACCCAAATGATGAAAAATATTTTTTAGAAGCTCTACAATACAATGTGGATGATTATTTACTCAAACCATTGAAGCTAAACCAACTTCTCTTTGTCATGTTTAAAACTATAAAAAAGAGAGAGAATGAAAAAAAGTCACTTGAGTGTAAACTAAAACTTGAAACAATGGTGCAAGAAAAAGCTCAAGATCTGGCATATAGGTATTTACACGAGTTTAGAACAGATTTACCAAACTTTATAATGCTTCAAGAAGATTTGAAGAGTTTAGACTATCGGTATATGCTACTTTTGGATATCTCTCATTTCTCATTTCTTAATGCAAAATATGGAAAAGAATTTGCAAATCATGTTCTTGTAAATACAGCTCATATATTAAAAAAACTTATTCATAAAAAGTCAAAACTTTATAAAACTGAATCAGATAGATTTGTGATACTATTAAAAGACGTAGAGCTTAGAGATCTTTATTTTTATTGTGAACAAATAATTTCTTTTTTTGATACACAAAATATAAAAGTGGACGATTCGAAGATAAATGTTACTTTTAACATTGGAGTGGATATAGTACGCAAAGATATTTCACAAACACTTGTCAATTGTGAATACAGCCTTGATAAGTCAAAAGAATTAGGTAATAAACATTATGAAATTTACTCTGAAGATATTACATGTTGTGAGAACGAGAAAGAGATTGTAAAAAATTTAAAAGTAACTAGAAGCCTAGTTTTACAAGATAATATAGAACCATACTTCCAAGCAATTCAAGAGATAAAAACGGGTAAAATTGTAAAATATGAAGTTTTAGCCAGAGGCATTGAAAATGAGATGGTTATTTCACCTGTTTCCTTTCTTCAACAGTCTGAAAAACTCGGACTCTCAACAATGATTACACGAACTATCATAGAGAAAAGTTTTGCATTTTTTCAAGATAAGGAGATGGATTTTTCAATAGATTTATGCGATAGGGATTTACTTGAAGGATATTTAGTTGAATTTTTAAAACTCAAGCTAAAAGAATTTAATATACTACCAAGTAGGGTGACATTTGAAATACTTGAGAAGGATACAGTATCAAATAGTGCTAGCAAGGTGATAATGAAGCTTAATAAACTTCATTCTATGGGATTTAAAATTGCTGTTGATGATTTTGGTATAGAAAACTCTAATTTTAGCCATCTTTTGGAGCTTAATTTAGATTTTATTAAAATAGATGGACTCTTTATAAAAAATTTAAAAAATAGTAATAAAAATAAAAAAATCATTACAGCAATTGTAAGTTTTGCAAAGGCATTAAATATAAAAACTGTAGCTGAATTTGTAGAAGATGTTGATATATATAATATAATAAAAGAGTGTGGTGTTGATTATGCACAAGGCTATTTTATTGGAAAACCAGAACCGGAGTTACTCATAAATGAAACTATCGCATCTTAAGTATATAGTAACTTATCTAGGAAATTTTAAAAAAATTTCTGCTGTACATAGAGTGAGTGACAGTATTATGAAAATAGTTTTTGACGTGCATAAAATTGATAAACAGAATTTTTGTAAAAAAGATGAGATTTATTTTAATATGCAACGCTCAGACTCTAGTATGTTTAAGTGTCAAGCCTATCCTCGTTCTAAAGTTTACAATGCTCCTTTTGACGTTATTTTAGCCAAACGATTTAATCGTTCAAATATTTTAAATATTGAACTTTTAAATGGCGATAAGATTATCCGTATAAAAACTTCAGTTGCTTCGGCTTATAAAGAAGAAATTACATATCTTCAAATAGAATTTACTGGAAAGTATACAAATATTATTATTTTAGATGAGCAAAATTCTGTTTTAGAGGCACTGCGTCATGTAGATCTTTTCTCCTCCTTTCGTGAAGTTAGAGTAGGACAAAAACTATTGGACATTCCAGTAGCTCCTTTTATAGCAAAAGAGTACCCAATAGAAGATGCAGAACAATTTCTTTATGCAGCATATGAAAAAGAACAAAATGCAAAGTTACAAGTACTTAAAAAACAGAAAATTTCGCAACTTGAAAAAAAACTCAAAAAACTCAAAAAACTGTATGAAAAACTCGAAAGTGAAGAGAAACTGATAGCACAGGCTAGTAAAAATGAACACTATGGTAATTTGATTCTCTCAAATATACATACTATAAAATCTTATGACAAAAGATTAAAACTTTGTGATTATGATGGTTCTGAGATTATTGTTGATTTAGACAAAACATTTTCAACTCCTTACATGATAAGTGATATGTTTTTCCTGCGCAGCAAAAAAGCAAAACAAAAAGCAAAACATCTTCATATAGAAGAAGAGTCATTATCTTCTAAAATAGAGCATATGAAACTTTTCATTAATACTGTCGCTAATGTGAAAAATACTGCAAAAATAGAACTTTTATTTCCAAAACAGGTACAAAGCAAAAAAATAAAGTTTAATGATTCCATAGAGACTTTTATGATAGAGGGTTACAAGGTGCAACTTGGAAAAAATGAAAAAGGCAATGTAGATATTTTAAAAAATGCACGAGCAAAAGATATTTGGCTCCATATGAAAGAGAGACCCTCGACCCATGTTGTTATTAGGACAGATAAACAGAGTTTAGCAGAGAATATTATAAGAGCAGCGGCAAGGCTTTGTGTAGATTTTACAACAACTTCAAAAGATAAGTATTTAGTCGATTATACTCCTCGTAGAGAAGTAACAATACAGCATGGTGCTAATGTACTGTATAATAAGTATAAGACCATTGAGATAGATACACGAGATTAAAAAGGAGATATGGTGGCTATAGGACCTATAGGAAGTGCAATTTTTACAAACCAGATGACACCAGTCGCTACTGCTGTTCAAAATGCACAAAATAATCGGATAGATTTTCAAAATATGGTAGCTCAATCAGCTGCCAATGAGAAAGATGACAAAGTTTTAAAGGTGCGTCCAACGGAAGAGAGTCATGAAGTTGATCCTGATAGAGAGCATCAAAGAGATGAGGCAGACAGAGAAACGGCTAGAAGTGAAAAACGTGAAACAAGTGAGGAAGAAGAGGAAAATACTACTTCTTCAAGTCTGTATAAGATTGATATAAAAGTTTAATTTACAATAACATCATCAAAAAAGAGTTCTCGATTATTCTCAAAATTCTCTACTAGAGTACCAAAGCAAGCACTTAACTCACGAACTATTTCTATATTTGGTTCTATATAGATTTTATTTCCCTTTTTCTCCATTGTAATTATATTTGCTTCTCGTAACTCTTTTAAATGTTTTGAAATTGTAGGTAGCGAAAAACTAAAATGTTCTGCTATTGTGCTGACGCAAGTCGCATGAGCACTCACTTGAGCATTTGGATCTTTTTTATCTATAGAACAGGTATAACCACCTGTAAAAACATTTTTAAAAATTAAAAACCTTGTTTCATTCCCTAGAGCCTTGAAAATTTTTATCTTTTGTTGCATATTTAACATTCTAGTCCTTGACATTTTAATAGTAAAAGTATACCATATCATTATCAATTTAGTTAAATGCCTAATTATGCATTTAGTTATTGAATTAAAAAGGAGTTCAAATGAACACAAAACTAACAAAACTCATTTTGATAGCTTTGCTATCTTCAACAACTGTACTTTTTGCAGGTTTCCCTGTTACTGACAAAATCTTAGCTCAAAATATTAAAGAAGATGGACAGATGGAGGCAAAAACTCTTAAGTCTATGATTGATAAAAATCAAAAGGTCATTATACTTGATGTAAGAGAAAAAGAACAACGCTCAGAGGGTTATATCGATGCAGATGAAACTTATGCCATTACTCGTGGTAATTTAGAGTTTGTGGTTGGAAACAAGATAAAAGATAAAAATGCTCTCATCGTAACATTTTGCAGAAGTGGGCCTAGAGGTGTAATGGCGGCTCACAGACTTAGACAAATGGGTTATAAAAATGCAACAAGTCTCAGACATGGTTTAAAAGGTTGGACATCTCTTGGTTATCCTCTTGAAACTGGTATGGGTGTCGCTAAATATATTGATGTTTATTAATAGTGATGACAACGATTATTTTAAATAATCAACCTTATAATGGGGATGATGTTGCATGGAATGCACTGCGTTTAGCTAAAACGTTATTTGATGCTGGAGAGAAGGTAAATATATTTTTAATGAATGATGCCGTAGATTTGGCGAGAGGCATTACAAAAAAACCAGATAGCTATGATTATGATTTAGTAAAGATGCTTAAAGAAATGCATAAAGAAGGTGTGGAGTTGCAGGTATGCGGTACGTGTAACGCACGTTGTGGACTATATAAAAATGAACCATATTTTGATAACAGTATTTCTTCAACTATGCAAAAACTTGCAGATTTAGTTGTTAAAAGTGAAAAAGTACTGACATTCTAAGGAAAAAAAATGTTAACAAGTTTAATTAAAATATTTTTGAGTAAAAAGAGACTATTTGATTTAATGACATATAGAATAACAACATCAAAAAAAATTGAAGATGTTGTTGCTAATGTCGAAGAGATATGTGATGCAAATAAATTTGCACTTTTACATAGTTATGTATACCATGAGGTAGTTAAGTCTAAAGGTTTTCCAATAGAGAGGAAAGTATATGTTTATGAAGTTTGTGTAGCAAAAGTTGCAGCTTTAGTTTTGAGTGAAGAACCTACCTTCGCACCTTTTATGCCTTGTCGCATAGCCATATATGAAGAAAATACTCAAGTGGTAATATCTACACAAAATATGGAAATTATGTTAAATAGTTTTGATAGTAGTTCTGAGCTTTATAAACAAACTAGTGAGCTTTTTGCTCAGTTGAAATTATTGATGCAGAAAATAAAAGGATAAAGAATGAAGAAGATAATACTGATTTTACTAACAATATTTACTCTTGCAAGTGCAGATGAAGAGACTGTAAAGGTAGTGTATGATTTAACAACTGATAATGTTGCAAAGTTTGAAAAAAATATACTCAAGGGTATTGCCGTGAGCAAGGCATATTTTGAAGGAAATTTACAAGAGTTTGAATCTGCTGTTGTCATTCATGGTGAGGCATTTAGATTTTTTCTTAAAGATGTAAAGCACTCAGCATTTAATAGTAATATGGAACTTGTAGAAGCTTATCCTGAACTAAGTAAGAGAGTTGCAGGAATGAGTGAAAATTATGATGTGAAGTTTTTAATGTGTGAAGCTTCTATGCCTAAGTATGGATTAACAAAAGATGATATTGTTGATTTTGTAAAGTTTGTTCCAACTTCTACTATTGGTATCATTAAAAAACAAAATGAGGGTTTTGCCTATTTTCCTGTGAAATATTAGTGTAAATGTAAACTATGTTATACTTTGTTATACTTTAAATAAGGAACAGTGAATGAAAAATATAATTTTAATACTTCTTTTAAGTCTTACTCTTTTTGGTGCAAATATAGACAAGTTTGCTCAAAAGATGGGATTTGAGAGAGATTATAAAACTGCTTTATCAAAAGCAAAAAAAGAGAATAAGCTTCTGATGATGGTACTTGGTGCTGATTATTGTCCTTGGTGTCGTAAGTTTGAAAGAAAGACTTTAAACTCTAAACTTATTAAACCAATTCTTGATAAAAAGCTTGTAACTCTCGTAGTTGACAAGAAATTTGATATTGAGAGTTTTCCACATAAATATCGTACACAGTTTACACCGCGGGTATTTTTTATAAATTCTCAAAATGAAGAGATTATTTCTCAAACAACGGGTTATATAAAAAAGAAAAATTTTTTAATGAATATTAATGATGCTTTAGAACTTTACAAAGTAAAAAAATGAGAGCACTTTTTTTAATTCTTATAACACTCTCTTTGCATGCTGCTGGTTATTGGACTTTGACTGGACTTGATAAAGCAAACATTTATGTCAAAAACGATGTTGCTCTTTTAAAACCAGCAACAGTCAAGAAAATGAAAGAAAAAATGGTCGTTATGCTCGAAAGTTTGGGGCTTAAGGTAAAGGCACAAGATAGTCCAACTCTTATGATATCTCTTGAAGATATCGAGAATGAGGGTGTTCACTATATATACCTAAAACTTGCTTTAGGTGAAGAAGTGCAAACCTTTAGAGCGGACAAAACTTCAACCTTCGCTTTAACATATGCTGGTTATGATTTTATAGATACTGATGAAGGGGAAATGGATAAAGATGTGCTAGAGAGTGTAGACTTCTTACTCTTGCAGTTTAAAGAGCATTTTGAAGATGATAACGAATAATTATTTTATGATTAAAAAGGTATAATTCTTCTAAATACTATTTAGGAATGTTTATGAGTATATTTAAAGAACACAATGAAAGAATAGTGACAGGTTTTGCCCTGTTGGCTATTGTTTTTATTGTAGGATTGATAGATAATTTTTTTCTTATGTGGCTGATTTTTGGAATGGTTTATCTTCTTGCTTTTAAAGAGGCTATTAATCTTTTTGGTGTTGAAAAAGATGGACTCCTTCCTTTTGCTGCTGGAGTCTGGCTTGTTGCTGGTGTTTATCCTTATGGTGATGATCTTTTTGTGTTAGCAGGTGTTGCTTATGCAAGTGCTATTGCTTTTAACAAAGAACTTCCGTGGCGAGACTTTTTTCCCTTTATATATCCAACAGCAGGTATGCTTTTTATCTTTACAATGTACCAAGAATATGGAAATCTCTCTCTTCTTTGGCTTTTAAGTGTTGTTGCTTTAACAGATGTTGGAGCTTATGCTATAGGTAAAAGTATTGGTAAAACACCTTTTTGTGAAACATCTCCAAACAAAACTATGGAGGGTGTCGTTGGTGGCATTATTGTGGCAACTTTTGGCGGTATGTTTTTTGGTTTACCAATTGTAGACTTAGGAGTTGCATTCTTAGTGAGTTTTTCAGTCTCCGTAGGTTCTATATTTGGAGACTTATTTGAGAGTTCACTCAAGCGAAGTGCCGGTGTGAAAGATAGTGGTGACATACTTCCAGGACATGGTGGAGTACTTGATCGTATAGATGGGTATCTTTTTGGTGGTATTGTAATGCTTGTTCTTTTGAGAGGACTAGTCTAGTTGGTACTACTTGGCTCTACTGGTTCCATAGGTGTGAACACTCTCATCGTAGCTAAAAAATTTTGCATTGAAGTTGAAGTTCTTGTGTGTGGCTCAAACATTAAACTCCTCAATGAACAGATTAAAGAGCATAACCCAAAAATTATTGTCATTGCAGATGCAAATAATATAAGAGACGTAAATCATACGAATGTTTATGCAGGAAATGAAGCTATTCTCGATGTAATTAAAGAGTCTAAAAGTGAGCTTGTTGTCAATGCACTTGTAGGTTTTTTAGGACTGCAACCAACATTAACAGCATTAAAATGCAACAAGAGAGTAGCACTGGCAAATAAAGAGTCTTTAGTTGCCTGTGGTGCTTTTATAGACACTTCAAAGATTCAACCCATAGACAGTGAACATTTTGGACTTTGGTACCTTTTACAAGAAAGACCTGTGAGTAAGATGATTATCACAGCAAGTGGTGGTGCTTTTCGTGATTGGGATATAAAAAGACTCAAAAATGCAAGCTTAGCTGACACACAAAAACATCCAAACTGGTCGATGGGACAAAAGATTACCATAGACTCTGCAACCATGGTAAACAAAATGTTTGAACTTTTAGAAGCGAGATGGCTTTTTGGTGAGGGTGAATATGATGCCATTATTGAAACAAAATCATTAATTCATGCACTTATAGATTTTAAAGATGGCTCAACGACAGCACATTTTGCACATGCTTCCATGCAACTTCCCATCGCTTATGCACTTGACGAAAAAATGAATGAAAATATTTTAGGACATGTTGACTTACTTGAAGTGGGTTCTTTAGAGTTTAAAAAAATAACAACCGATAGATATCCCGTATGGGAAATCAGAGAAGAATTGCTTCAAAATCCAGCCTTGGGAGTTGTTGTAAATGCAGCAAATGAAGCCGCGATTAAACTCTTTATAGATAAAAAAATAGGTTTTATGGAGATTAGCAAAAAAATTATTATGGCCTTTGAGAAATACACAAAAGCACCAAGAGTTATAGAAGATGTTTTTGGCATAGACAAAGAAGTAAGAGCTTTTGTAAAGGGCAGTAGATGATAAAAGGGGTTTCTCTTTTTGCAAATGTAGGGATAGCAGAGACATACATCGGCAATCATAACATTAAGATAGCGGTGGCAAATGAGCTTCTCAAAAATAGAGCAGAGTTTTATCAGCAGATGCATAAAAAGTGCAGAATGATTCAGGGAGATATAACAGACGATGCAGTTTTCATGCATGTAGCTGCTGCAGCGAAGGCTCAAGAGTGTGATTTTCTTATAGCTACACCTCCTTGTCAAGGGATGAGTCTTGCTGGAAGGATGCAAGAAAATGACCCAAGAAACTCACTTATAAAGTATGTTATTAAACTAGCACAAGAGCTACAGCCAACAAATATTCTTATCGAAAATGTGCCAAAGGTTTTAAAGACTTACCTTGTTCATAAAGGAGAGAAGTTAAAGATCACCGACTTTATAAAAAAGGAACTTGAACCTTTAGGATACATCATCAATTCCGTTGTAGTAGACGCAGCTGATTATGGAACACCACAGAGTCGTAAACGTGCAATTTATTTAATATCTAAGCATAGCAAGTGGGAGCTTCCCAAAAAAGAGAAAAAAATTACAGTACGAGAGATGATAGAATATCTCCCATCACTTGAGAGTGGCGAAAAATCTTCCATCGCTTACCATCAGGCAAAAGTACATAATGAAAGACATACCTCTTTTTTAAAGCAAACTCCAACAGGCAAAACAGCCCTTCACAATAAAGTGCATTACCCTAAAAAAGCAGATGGAACACAGATAAAAGGGTACGACACTACTTATAAACGTATGGAATGGGATAAACCAGCACCAACAATTACTATGGCTAATGGCTCTGTTTCTAGTCAAAACAATGTACATCCTGGTCGTAAAAATATTGATGGGACATACTCAGATGCTCGTGTGCTTACCCTTAAAGAGATATTTATCTTGACAGGTCTCCCAGATGATTGGACTCCAGCAGAGTGGGCAAGTGAAAATTTCATACGTCAAGTGATAGGTGAGGGAGTACCTCCACATTTAATAGACAGACTTTTAAAAAGTATGCCAAGGGGCTTGAAATAGATATTAAAGTTTTTGTGAATGATGATACAATTTTAGCAAAGAAATAAAAAAGGAGAAGATTATAATTTTATCAATTGAGAGTTCATGTGATGATAGTGCCATAGCCATTACTGAGATAGCAACAAAAAAACTTCTTTTTCATAAAAAAATAAGTCAAGAGATAGAGCATAGTGTTTATGGTGGAGTTGTTCCTGAGCTTGCTGCAAGGCTTCATGCAGAGGCACTACCAAAAATACTTCAAGAGTGTGAGCCATATTTTAAAAAACTCAAGGCAGTAGCTGTGACTTCGACACCTGGCCTTGCGGTGACTTTGGTTGAGGGTGTAACAATGGCGAAGGCAATTGCTGTTGCCCTAGATATTCCAATTATTGGAGTGAATCATCTTATAGGTCATATTTATTCACTTTTTATCGAAAAAGAGGCTGTTTTTCCTCTTACTGTTTTGCTTGTTTCTGGTGGACATACACAAGTGATGCAAGTGAAAAGTTTGACACAAATACAAACAGTTGCGAAAAGTATGGATGATAGTTTTGGGGAGAGTTTTGACAAGGTAGCCAAAATGATGGGGCTAGGTTATCCTGGTGGACCGGTTATTGAAAAATTGGCAGAAGGTGGAGATAGACTAAAATATAATTTTACAGTGCCCCTACATCAGTCTCCACTTATAGCATTCTCATACTCAGGCCTTAAAAATGCTGTACGTTTGGCAGTTGTTGAAGCAGATGGTGATGAGAGTAAGTATAAAGACATTGCGGCTTCTTTTGAACATATTGCTACTAAACATCTTACTATGAAGTTAAAAAAATATTTTAAGACTGTTGAACCAAGCACTTTTGCTATAGTTGGAGGAGCTAGTGCAAATCTGTATCTACGTAAAGAGATAGAAGAGCTTTTAAAGCCACACAATGCTGAATTAATTTTAAGTGAACTTAAATACTGCTCGGATAATGCAGCTATGATAGGCAGAGTAGCTGTTGAAATGTATGAGGGTAAGATGTTTACTTCTTTGGAAGGGTTAAACATCTCACCTAAAAGTAACATTTAAGCTTAAATGTTACTTATGTCAAAACATTCTTTTGAAAAGTAAGACAAATATTATCCGATTTCAAATATACTTCTTCCAACAAAGCGTGAGAGCGTTAAAATTTAATTTAAGGACTTGAATATGGCAACAACTAAATTCAAAGGTACAGATGTAGAGTTAGTAGGAAATGAAGTTAACGTAGGAGACAAAGCACCAGCAATTACTGTTGTAAACTCTGATGGTTTAGGTGATGTAACAGTTGGTGGAGCTAATGGTAAAAAACAACTTATCATTGTTGTTCCTTCTTTAGACACAGGTGTATGTGCTACTGAAACTCGTAACTTTAATGCAAAAGCTGCTTCACTTGGTGATGTAACTGCAACTATCGTTTCTCTTGACCTTCCATTCGCTGCTGGACGTTTTTGTCAGTCTGAAGGAATCAATGACTTAACTGTTACTTCTGATTTTAGAAACAAAGATTTCGCTAATGCTTATGGTGTACTACTTGGTGGTTCAGTATTAGCTGGTGTTACTTGTAGAGCTATCTTCGTAGTAAATGAAGAAGGTATCGTAACTTATAAAGAAATCGTTCCAGAAATTACAGAAGAGCCTAACTACGACGCTGCAATCGCTGCTGTTAGTTAGACAAACTTTTTAATAATCACTCTTTTGAGTGATTATTCCCCCTCAATTTAATTCCACATAACATTATCTTTGCTATAATTACTAAATTTTAGGAGAAGAGATGAAAAAAATATTCACAACAACATTGGTATCATTAGTGTCATTTGTCACAATTGTCAGTGCTGATTTTATAAGAGCAGAAATTGGTACTGGTGTTTGGACTCAAACAGCTACTGGAAAGAGTTACTACAATGGTAGTACTTCGGGTGCTAGAGGTACTGATAAATTACAAGAAAATGTAAATACCTCAAATTATGTTTGGGCATTTATTAAACATCCAATTCCTATTGTACCAAACCTGCGTTTAGGTTATGTCAATATCCATGGAGATGGCACGGCAACTGGAGAATGGAGTGGCTTAGGTATTCCTAGTGGTTCAAGTAGCACTTCGACATTAGACTTAAAAGAGTATGATATAATTCCCTATTATAATATTTTAGACAATACTTTTTGGGTGACATTGGATTTAGGTTTGGATATCAAAATTATAGACTTAGATTACAAAATATCCAAAAAAACATTCTTTGCTGGTTATCAATACAAAAGTACTATTCAGCTTCCTTTAGGATATATAAGAGCACGAGCACAAATTCCAACTACCGACTTAGGCTTTGAAGCAGATGTAAAATATATTCAATATGGTTCATCGACTATTTATGATATAAGAGCAAAAGTAGATTATACTTTTGATATTTCACCTTTAATTCAACCAGCTTTAGAGATAGGATATCGTGCACAAAGAATTAAAATAGATGATTCTAGTTCTGATATAAAGACAGATATTAATTTTGCAGGACCTTATGTAGGTCTTTTCCTCCGTTTTTAAAGTAATCCAGCATTTGCTGGATTAAGAAGAGGTGATGTTTTTGCAAGGTAGTGAGTATCTAAAATAATGATTTCACACTCAAGCCAAATACGAAATGTATTATAAACCCTTTTTTGAGCCTCTTTGATGAGGTAAATTGCATCTTCAAAATTACCATTTTTATTATTGACAAGAAAATTCGCATGTTCTTGACTAAAACACATTGCCCCTTTTGTGACTCCCCTTAAACCAACAGCCTCTATGAGTCTTCCTGCATAATCACCATCAGGATTTTTAAAACAGCTACCAGCACTTGGTGTGGATGGTTGGTTAAGACGCATTGTTTTAAATATCTCTAATTTTGTTTGATTAAATCCATACTGAATCTTAAAAGATGCTTGTAGTATAGGTTTATTTATGTCCGTAGACCTATAAGTATAATGAATTTCATTTTTTTGTTTTATACCATCTGTTGTTGTAACACTCAAAAGATTATCAAAAATTTCATACTCTTTAAGTCCAGCATTCATATAAACTAAACCACCAAGTTTACCTGGAAGATGGGAAATAAATTCAAAATTTGTTATATTGTTTTTTTTACAAAAAGAGGCAATTTTTCCTGAAGGTGTTGCTCCTCCTATTTCTAAAATATTTTCTTTTATTTTAATATAATCGTACTGTTTATCTAGCATCATTAATGGAGGGGGGTTGTTTCCAATGAGTGTATTATTGCAAGAACCAATAAGGTAAAAATTGTTTATATGTGAAAAATCATCTTTAAGCAGATAAACCTCAAAACTTCCACCCATTTTAAAGGAGGAGTAGTTTTTGAAATTTATAAGTTTGCTATCCATTACTCAACAAAGGTTGGCATAAGATTAAAAACATGTTGAGCAAAGTCAGTCATCTCATTGAGCATCCATGGCATTGTAAGGACTATGACTATAACAACACCAATTATTTTTGGAATAAAAGAGAGAGTCATTTCATTTATCTGTGTAGTTGCTTGAAAAATACTTACAGCTAAACCAAGAAGCATACCCGTTAAGAGACCAGGAAGTGCTAGCATAAGTGCTATTTTAAATGTTTCTACTCCAAGTGCTACGAGTTTTGCTTCCATAATTATGAATTCCTTAGCTTAGAGTATTTGATTGGAATGAGGTACTCTTCTATGTTTACTTGAGTATCATAAAAACCATGTTTGTAACCTATTTCAAAGAGTTTATTAATTGCTTTATATTGTAATTCACTAAGAGTAATTGAGTCATCATTTGCATAAAGTTCAAGGTATTTATCTAAGGTTGTTGCATCAATACGCACTAAATCTCTTTCAATAAGCATCCCAGAGAGTCTCTCTTTGTGTTCTCGTGCAACTTTTACAGCTTTTGTTAGTGTTTCTTCATAAGCGATTGCTTTGTTGAGTGGAAGTGAGCGTCTAATAGCCATACCGCCAAGAGGAAGTGGTAATTCCTCTCCTGCTAAATCTTGCCATATATCCCACATTTCTCTTTCAACTTCTAAAGAGTCATCATAGGTTAAAATAGATTCATGAATTAAAACTCCGGCATGAACTATTCCATCAACGACAGCCTGTTCTATTTCGAGGAAGTTCATATAAGTTATACGAGCCTTAGGATAAGCAATGCGAAAGAGCATAGCATTAGTTGTATGCTCTCCACTCAGAGCCACTCTAAAATTGTGTTTTAATATCTCACCTTTGCGTTTAATGAGTTTTGGTCCATACCCTTCCCCAAAACTTACAGCAGTGCGAAGTGGAGCATATTCACTTTTTATATGAGGATAAAGAGCAAAACTGATGGCGACGATGTCATACACACCATTTAAAGCATCTTCGTTAAGAGTTTGTATATCTTTTGCAATGTTATCAAAGTGTGTATCTTTCATATCTACCCAACCAAACTTTATGGCATAGTACATAAAGATATCATCAGCATCAGGAGAGTGTGCAATCAAAGTTTTTTTCATATAATCATTTTATCGAAAATGTCCTACATTTAACTTTATTTAGATAAGATTTTTCACCTGAAAAAAGAAATATACAAAATATATATGACAATTTGACATATAAATTTAAAGTAATAGAAATTTTATATATAATTTTTCAAATTTAAAAGAAGTGAGCCAAAGATGGACGCAAACAAACAAAAATCATTAGACTTAGCAATGAAGCAGATTGATAAAGCATTTGGAAAAGGTGCTTTGATGAGACTGGGTGATAAAAATATAGAACCAATCAAAGCTATAAGCACTGGTTCTATAGGACTTGATTTGGCTCTTGGCATAGGTGGAGTACCTCAAGGAAGAGTGGTTGAAGTATATGGTCCTGAGAGTTCAGGTAAAACAACTTTAGCCCTTCAAATAACAGCAGAGTGTCAAAAAAATGGAGGTGTGTGTGCTTTTATAGATGCAGAACATGCACTTGATGTAGTGTATGCAAAAAATCTTGGGGTAGATGTTGAAAATCTTCTTGTATCTCAACCAGATTATGGAGAGCAAGCACTTGATATTGTTGAGACTATCGCAAGAAGTGGAGCAGTTGATTTAGTTGTTATAGATTCTGTTGCAGCATTAACACCAAAGGTTGAGTTAGAAGGAGAGATGACTGACCAACAAGTTGGTGTTCAGGCACGTTTAATGTCAAAAGCTCTTCGTAAGTTAACGGGAGTTCTTTCTAAAATGAACTGTACTGTTGTTTTCATCAATCAAATTCGTATGAAAATCGGTATGATGGGATATGGATCTCCTGAGACAACAACAGGAGGAAATGCACTGAAATTTTATGCAAGTGTCCGCATAGATATTAGAAGAATAGCTGCTTTAAAACAGGGCGAAAACAATATAGGAAATCGTGTAAAAGCTAAAGTAATCAAAAACAAGGTAGCTCCCCCATTTCGTCAAGCAGAGTTTGATATTATGTTTGGAGAAGGAATCTCCAAAGAGGGCGAATTGGTAGATTATGGCGTGAAGTTAGACATTATAGACAAAGCAGGTGCATGGTTTGCATATGAAGAGAGTAAGCTTGGGCAAGGTCGTGAGAATGTCAAACAAAAGTTTAAAGATGAACCAGCATTGGCTTTAGAGATAGAAGAGAAGATTAAAGTAGCTATGGGTATTAGCAATGTAATGATTATGGATACTTTAGATATTGAAGAATCAGAGGACTAAATACTACTGCTAATCATCTTCTTTGGTGTATATAAAATTTAAAATAACCTCTTTATCTCCTCGTAAAATTATTGGGATTTGGGTTGTTTTTATTTGATAATCATACATAGGGTCATAATACTCAACTAAAAGCTTTTCAATAAAAAGCTTATATAACTTTTTGCCATCTCTATCAAAATGATGTAAAACAGCATCTTCAAATATTTTTTTGATTATTATATACTTTTCACTACCTAATCGTTTTTTTATTTTTTCTAAATTTTGTTGTACATCTTGTGCCCATTTTGAAAGTGCATCTTCTTTGTAGTGTAAAGTGTATTTTAGTAAAGATTCTTCAATATATTCATGGTAAGTTATTTCTATTCGCTCCTTTAAAGGAGTTTCTAAAATTATAAGTCTCCCATCCATAAGGTTCTTATACAAGGGTTTTGGTATAAAAGCACGACCAATATTATGACTTTCATGCTCTATGATTAAATATTTATGATTTGCATGATGATGTTGTATAAGTTTATAAGCTAAATTATTTTCAAAATTTATTTGTGAAGGTTGGTCACTAGAGAAGTGACCAAAAGAAGAACCTCTGTGGTGTGCAATTGCTTCGAGATCTATCATATTGTTAATTTCTTGGAGTAAAACAGTTTTTCCAGAACCTGTTCGACCTCCTAAAATTAATGTTTTCGTATTGGCACTAATTTTTAATGACTCATCCATCAAATAACTTCTAAAAGCTTTATAGCCACCTTTTAAACGGGTGATATTTATACCAACTTCTTTAAGCCAAGCTTGTGATATAGCAGAACGCTGTCCTCCACGAAAACAGTAAAGTAAAGCATTTGGATTGCTTTGTAAATACTCTTGCCATTTTTTTATTCGTAGCTTTTGACCCTCTTCTTGTATTAATTGTTCAGCAAGTTTAACAGCGGCACTATTGCCTGCCTCCTTATAATGTATACCAACTAAATGTCGTTGTTCATCATTCAAAATCGCGATATTTGTCGCATTTATAAATGCACCTTGTTGAAACTCTATAGGTGCTCGAACATCAAGTAGAGGTGTTTGGCTTAAAACAATTGAGAGAAAATTATCTGTAAGATTCATAATCAAACTACCGTTATTAGATGTTGTGTCTGTTTATGTGTTTGACCTATACTTTCTAGGTGAAGACCAGCCTTTTTTGTAATCTGCAAAAATTCTTCAATACACTCTTTTTGTACAACACATAAAAGTCCACCAGAAGTTTGTGCATCACATAATATATCTTGTTGTTCTTGGCTTAAGGGAGCAATCTTACTTCCATAACTTTCAAAATTACGATGTGTACCACCGGGAACACACCCCATATTTAAGTATTTTTTTACATTTTTAAGGGTTGGGACTTTATCATATTTTATAGTTGCACTTATATTACTGCCTTCACATATTTCACTTAAATGTCCTAACAAACCAAATCCAGTAACGTCTGTTATAGCTGTTACACCTTGAAGTTGAGAAATTTTTTGTCCAATATCATTGAGTATGCACATTGACTCAATCGCCACATCTAGGTCACCATCAGTAATTTTCCCTTGTTTTTGTGCTGTTGTGAGTATGCCAATGCCAAGGGGTTTTGTTAAAAAAAGTTCACAATCAGGCATAGCTGTATCATTGCGTTTGATATTCTTGTTATCTGCTAGGCCGGTTACAGCTAGTCCAAATATAGGTTCAGGCGAGTCAATACTATGCCCACCTGCTAAAGGAATTCCAGCTTCTTCACACACTGCACGGCCTCCTTCTATAACTTCACGAGCAACATCCGTGTCTAGTTTGTCTATAGGCCAACCAAAAATAGCAATTGCCATTAAAGGTTTCCCACCCATAGCATAAATATCGCTTATTGCATTTGTTGCGGCTATGCGACCAAAAGTAAAAGCATCATCAACTATGGGCATAAAAAAGTCAGTTGTGCTAAGTACTGATGTGCCATTGCCTAAATCAAATGCTGCTGCATCATCTTTTGTGTCATTGCCTACTAATAAGTTTACAAAAGGTGTATATTTACGATTACTTTTTAAAATGCTTTCAAGTTGTTGAGGAGATATTTTACATCCACAGCCTGCACCATGAGAGTATTAAGTAAGTTTTATATTTTTCATATCGAAGCGTAGCTTTAATAGGGTAAAAATAAGGTAAATCTGATTAATAAATTATTATTTTGATACAATTATACAATTGTTGAGGATAGATATTATGAAAAGATTTGTAGATTTTATATTATATAATACAATTGTTTATGCTATTTATTGGTTGATAGATACTATTTTTACCTTTTTAAATTTTTATAGTTCTGATGAGCTTGGTAACGATTTGACAGTTATGCCTACAGACTCAGATTTTACATATATCATTATAAATATTGTTATATCTGCTACATTAGGTTATTATATTTTTAAAAAAATAAAAAAAAATGTTTTAGAATAATTTGCATGTAGCACTCTTTAAATGTTGAAAATTTCCAGTCATGTGAAAAATATTTGCAAATAAGAGATTATCATTTCTGTATGATTTATATACATATTTATCCTCTTTTTCCCTGATAAACAAAGTTTTAGCGCAATTTAGTTAAAATACTAACAATAATATGCAAAATAAAGGCAAATAAATGTTTATAGATAGTGTAAGTGCAATCGAAGTCATGGACTCACGCGGTAATCCAACCGTAAAAGCAACAGTGGAGTTGAGTGATGGTACTATTGAGAGTGCTATTGTACCATCTGGTGCAAGTACAGGAAAGCGTGAGGCATTAGAGTTGCGTGATGGTGATGCACGTTATATGGGAAAAGGTGTTTTAAAAGCAGTAGGTCATGTAAATAACGAAATTTCTGATGTTCTCATAGGTCTTTCTCCTTTTAATCAGGCTGTGATTGATGCGACGATGAAAGAGTTAGATGCAACTGACAATTATGGAAACTTAGGAGCAAATTCTGTGCTTGGTGTTTCTATGGCAGTAGCTCGTGCGGCTGCAAAATCTCTTGGCATGCCTCTTTATCGCTACCTTGGTGGTGCAAATGCAATGACTATTCCAACACCAATGTTAAACATCATTAATGGTGGTTCTCATGCTGATAATTCTGTAGATTTTCAAGAGTATATGATTGTTCCAATTGGATTTGAAGATTTTGCTGAAGGTCTTCGTGCATCAGCCGAGGTTTATCACAACTTAAAAGCTATTTTAAAAGCGAAAAAACATAACACTGCGCTAGGTGATGAGGGTGGTTTTGCACCAGATTTAAGCTCAAACGAAGAGCCTATACAAATCATTCTTGAAGCAATTGAAAAAGCTGGTTACAAAGCAGGTGAACAAATTGCAATTGCCCTTGATATAGCAGCTTCTGAGTTGGTTATTGATGGTGGGTATAGACTAGACTCTGAAAACCGTACAGTTACATCAGCTGAATTAGTAGATTATTATGCTGACTTATGTGCGAAGTACCCTATCGTATCCATAGAAGATGGTTTGAGTGAAGATGATTGGGATGGTTTTAAACTTATGACTGATAAGCTCTCTGATAAGATTCAAATTGTTGGAGATGACCTTTTTGTTACGAATGTTAACATCTTAAATGAGGGTATAAACAAAGGTATTGCAAACTCTATTCTTATCAAACCAAACCAGATTGGTACAGTATCTGAGACGATGTTAACGGTACGTTTAGCACAAAGAAATGGTTATACCTGTGTAATGAGTCACCGTTCAGGTGAGAGCGAAGATGCTTTTATAGCAGATTTCGCCGTAGCACTTAACTGTGGTCAAATTAAAACTGGTTCAACGGCTCGTGGTGAAAGAACCGCAAAATATAACCGTATTTTAGAGATAGAGAATGAAGTTGTATATGGCGAATACTTAGGTTCACGAATCTTTAACTAAGTGATAGTTTATGAAAAATGAAGAACTTTTTGAGAAGATAGATAGTAGCGAGAGTGTCACGCAGAAGTATCTAGGTCTCTCTTCTACAAAGTTCTTTTTACTCTTTTTCATAGTTGTTTCACTTGGTGTTTATTTAGGAATTTTACTTTATGGAACAAACTCAATAGAGATTCTTTTTGGACTTCAAGAGTATGACTCTTATTTACAAGATGAAGTGAGTGGGTTAAAAATAAAAAATGCTGAATTACAGCGTGAGTATTTTGAGTTAAAAGAGATTTCTGCACAATAACTTTCTAAATTTGATATAATACTTCTAAATATATCGAGGATTGTGAATGTTAAAGAGTTTTTTATTTATTGCATGTCTATTTTTATTATTAAATGCACGTGAGAATCCATTCTTTTCATCAAATAAAGACCTTGATATCCCCATAACTTCTAATCAAAAAATTGATATTGCCCCTCTAAAACGTGCAACTTTTACTCTTCCTTCAAATGCAAGAACAATTGAGAGTATTACGATAGAATACAAAAACTTAGATGGTTCCCTCTCAAGAAAAAAAGAGATATTACAAAACTCTATAGATTGGCATTTACCACTTTTTCTTTCTCAAAATTATGGACAAAGTTTGAATCAAAATCAGGCTATAATAGAAAATAAAATAAAATATGTAAATCTTCTCTCGCTAAAGTTTATAAAGATATATGAGAGAAAAAAAGCTCTAAAACTTCTTACAAAAGACACTATGATAAGAAATTTTTTGCTTACCCAACCACATAGAATTGTATGTGATTTTAAACGAGATATAGAAATGAGAAGTTATGAGAAAAAAGTCACTTCAAAAAGTATTGTAAAAATGTTAAGAGTTGGAAACCATGATGGGTTTTATAGAGTTGTAATAGAGCTAGATGGATATTATTCATACAAGGTTGAACCTATAAAAGGCGGGTATCTCTTCAATTTTTTATAATTGGTTATTTAAGATTTAAAGATACTTGAGACAATCTTCTGTATAGTGGAAGTCTCTTTGTTTGTAGTTATTTTTTTATAATGTTTCTTTGCAAGATACAATTTTTCATCAAGATATACAGAAGAAATTTTTATATACTTTGCTTCAAAATTATTCATAATCTAATATCTTTTCTATTTCATTCATTGCATCATCATTTTTAAGAGTAAATTTTATCTCGATTCTGCGTGAGGCATATTTATTTTCTTTACCATTTTTATTATAAATAGCATCGAGGTATGAGCGTCCACTTGCAACTAAGAGGGGTTTAATATTATGGCGTTTAGTAAAGTCTAAAGTTAGCAGATAGTTCATAACAGCATAAGCTCTTTTTTGAGATAGGTCAAGATTGAACATGTACTCTCCATCACTATCTGTATGCCCCTCAATTACGATTCTGTCTAAATGATTTTTAATATTTCTATTTGATATAAGTGTACCTATATATTCTATAAAAATCTTTTTCAACTCTTTTTTAGAAGCTTTTTTGAGTTCTGCACTTCCTTTATCAAAAAGAATACTTGAACTGAGTCTAAGGCTTCCACTTTTAGGGTCAATCTTTATTTTTTTACCTAGGCTCTGTTTAAGTTCTGCAATAACACGAATTTTTATGCCTGTTAAGCTTTTAATTTTTGCCTTTTGTGCCTGAAGTTTAGCTATGAGTGCATCATATTGTGTCTCTTTAGCCTCTATTGTACTTAAGAGGGAAAGCAATTTTGTATCTTTGAGCTTGAGGCTCTCTTCTTTTGCTGTTAAACTATTTGAGAGTATTAAAACTTTATTAGAAAAATCTTGAATTTTTCTATTTTGATCTTCAATACTTGCATTTGCTTCATCAAGAAGATTTTGCATAATAATGATTTTGTTGTTAAAATCATCTATTTTCATATTTTGTGAGAGTAAAATATTGTTTAAATTTATGAGTTCTTCATTTTTTAACTTTAAAGCATCTCGACTTATAAACAATTCTTTTTTGGTGGAGTTTAAATCGGCAGTTCTTAATGCTAAGAGCATTTTGAGCTTTTTTACCTCTTTATCTCGAAGTAACAACATACTCAGAGAGTTTTCAAGGGAGTTTTCTTTGGAGTCTAAATTTGATTTAAGTATAGAAGATTTAATAACAATCGCACCAATAAGTAGAATAAAAACAAATAAAAGGCCTGCCATTAAGTCGGCATAAGACAGCCAAAAGTTTGTATCTTCATTTTTATTGTTTTTATAGTGCATATATACTTACTTTATTTTAACATGATTAGCTACCATATTATGGTACTTTGCAATGGAGTCTTGAACTTCTCTACTCTCCAAACTAACATGGGCAGCAAAATCTGCTAGCTTGATAACAATCTCACCAATTTCTGTATCTATTTTGTCAAAAGTTCTATTTAAAGAGTTATTGAGTTGTGCACTAAAAACTTTTGTTGTTTTATCAAAAGATTTTGTTGCAATGTTAAAATCTTGAAGTGCTTTATTGATGTTGTTTTGTGCATCGAGTGCTGTTGTGCTAGTATCCATCTGGCTAAGAGACTCTCGCAGTTCTGAGGAGACATTGAGTATGTTATTTGCAAGTGAGGCAAAGGTAGTGTTTGTCTCTTGCATCAGGTTTGTGTAGTTTGATATATGTTCTTGGTTAATCTCTTTTATAAAGTCTATATTAAAAGTTTCTTGAAGTGCAGAGATAAATCTATTCTCTTTTAGGTCGTATTGTGTGTATTTATAAATAAGAAGTTCCTCTTTTGACCAGAGAAATGAAGCAAAACTATTTTTTATCTCGCCAAAATAAGTATCTATTTTACTAAGACCACGCTTTTCAAAATAGGTCCATATAAGTGAGAGTAAAATACCATAAATAGAAGCAAAAAAAGCAGAACCAATACCACTCAATAGAAGTGATATTTCCCGATCAAGTGCTACCGTATCTGTGACAGAAAAGTTTGGCATAGATATTGCAATGGCAACAAAAGTTCCTAAAATTCCCATCATTGGAAATATAGAAGAGGCAACAGATACAAAGTTGTCATTTCTAATATCACTATAATAATGATTTAAAAATTTTTCTACTTCAAGGACAGATTTTCTCTCTCCTTCTATAGTTAAAGAACTTTCATTGAGCTTCTCTTTTATCTCATTTTCTAAAATTTTTTTTGAAGTTTTCATTTTACATACAGAGTAGTTTGCATTATGTTTGGCAAAGAGTAAAAATATAAATAAAATAAAACCGATGACACCAAGAGAGTGAATAGGTACATTAAGTGGAATGAGATGTAAATATCCTAAAATCATTATAACAAAAAAGAGAGTAGGAATAATAGAGATTACGATGAAATTTGCAGAGCACAGGGCACTGCTTTGTTTATTTGGCATAATAGATGAGTCCTAAGTTAATATATCTTATTTACTAGCAAATTGAGTACCGTTCTTTTTCCACTGCTTTACATCACCAATTATTACTCCATTGGAGTATATTGCTTGAGCAGATATTTGACCATTGTTATACCACTCTTTAAAAAGACCTTCTTTGATACCATTTTTAAAGTGAGATAAGCTTGTTAATTTACCGTTATTATACCAAGTTCTAGACTCACCATCTTGTATATCATTTTTATAGTATGAAGAACTCTTTTTTTTACCATTTTGGTACCAAATAGTAACTTCACCATCTTGTTTTCCATCACGAAAATAAGCAACAATAGATTTTTTCCCATTCATATAATTACTAATATATTCCCCATCTTGTTTCCCTTTTCTGAAGTAGGCAATAGTCTTGATTGTACCATTTTCTCTCCATTGGGTTAATCTACCATCTATTACTCCATTATAATAGGGAACAACTTTTTTTGTTTTTCCATTTTTAAAGAAGAAATATGCATTTCCTGTAAATATCTTTGATGATTCTTTTTCATAAGATAGCCCCTCTTTTTTTATAAGCATTGTTGCATCTATATTCTTTGCATTAAGAGAAAAACTAAACGAGAGAAAAACTATAAACAATAAAGCACTATGTTTCATAAATATCCTTTTTTAACGATGAATTATATTAATCTTTACAAGCATAACAATCTTTTGACACAGTAATATTACAAAATCATTATGGGCTTATTAATTTATATTATTTTTTAATTTTGTGTGTAATATTGTAAAGATTAGGGTTTAATCTTTAATTGATAATCCAAATTGCTACTATTTTATAGAGATTAATATAGAATTAATTAACAAGCAATTAAGGATAAATAGTGCCAAACAGTGAAGAGATAAAATTACATAATATAGCAGGCATACTCTCTCGAAATTTTTTAAATAATCCGCTTACTGCTATTTTAGCATTTGCAATTTTATTTTTAGGATACATATCACTTGAAGTAATGCCAAGAGAAGAAGATCCACAAATTGCTGTTAGTGGAGGTTCTATAATTGTAGCTATGCCTGGTGCATCACCAGATGAAATAAATAATGCAATTTTAAAACCACTTGAGAGGCGTATTAGTGAGATAAAAGGAGTAAAAGATGTCTACTCCACCGCCAGGCATAATGTAGGAGTGCTTAATGTTGAATATAAAATAGGAGAAGACAGAGAGAGCTCAAATTTAAAACTTTATGATAAAGTGATGCAAAATATGGATTCTATTCCTGGTGGAGCAATGATGCCAATTGTAAAACCTTTTGACATAGATATAGATGTTCCTATAGTAACAGTTGCGTTTTATAAGAAAAAAGATTTAGGCATTGATCATATTAAGTTATACCAACAGATTAAAGAAATCCAACAAGATATTAACGCTATTGAAAATATCTCTAAAACAACACTCAAGGGAGCAAAAAAACCACAATTTAATGTCTTGTTAGACCTAGACAAACTCTCTGCATATCATATTTCAATAAGACAAGTAGTGAAATCTATACAGATGATTGCTAAAAATGCACCGGAGGTTGATCTCCCTACCAAAGATAATCGTCTTATTGTCTTTGGCGTGAAAAATGCCATTAATTCTATAGAAGATTTACAAAATTTGATAGTAGCGAAGTATATGGGCTCACTGATTTATCTCAAAGACATAGCAAATGTAGAATACTTTTATGATATTCAAAATTATCAAGAAGCTCTAATATCCTATAAAACAGAGGGTTCTCCCTTTAGTGCAAGTGAAGATCAAGTAACAATGAGTATCTCTAAATTAAAAGGAACGAATGCAGTAAAATTGGCACAGAAGGTTCTAACTGTTTTACAAGATAATGAAGACAAACTCTCAGCTAATGGACTTGGATATATTATTACTCGTAATTATGGTGAACGGGCAAATGAAGCGGTGAATGAACTTGTGCATCATCTCGTTTTAACTATTGTAATTATATCTTTAATCTTAATTCCTTTTTTAGGGTGGCGTGAGTCTTTAGTTGTGACCATAACTGTACCTATGATTTTAGCAGCAACTCTTTTCATTGCATATTTAACGGATCAGACCATCAACCGTATTACTCTTTTTGCATTTTTACTCTCTTTAGGGCTTATAGTGGATGATGCCATCATTGTGATAGAAAATATTCATAGACGCATGCATCTTAAGGAGACAGCTGAACATAGCTTTGATAGGATTATTATTGAAGCAACTGATGAGATTGGTCCATCAACAAACATTGCAACAATTGCTATTATACTCACCATGGTACCTATGGCATTTGTGGGTGGAATGATGGGTCAGTTTATGCTGCCAATACCACTTAATGTCCCTGTTGCACTTGGTGTTTCACTATTTATGGCATATGTGTTTGCTCCATTTTTAGCAAGAAAGTTGATAAAACGTGTTAAAGGAAATCATTAATAATGCAGGAGAGAATATACAATATAGTAAGTTCAAAAAAAGCACAACGAAAAGTTGGTTTTATAGTTTTAGGTTTTTTGATTTTTTCTATTATGATGATACCAACAAAAATAGTATTAGCAAAAATGCTACCAGGAAAGAGTGCTAATACCTTTAGTATTTATGTAAATACTGCTACAAATTCTACAATAAAACAGACAAAAGAGGTTGTAGAGTGCATATCAACTTTTATGAGAAAAGAGCAAGCTGTTAAAAATATGGAGATGTTTCTAGGGCAGGGTGCACCTCTTGATTATGCAGGGCTAGTAAAGGGAAGTGCATTTAAAAACATGAAAAATCAGGCAGAAATTGTGATAAACTTGACTGATAAACATGCACGAGATGAACCCTCCTATATGATGGTGCATCGTCTTCGTCCCATTATTGAAAATAAATGTGAAAATTTATATAAAAATACAACTATAAAGTTTGTTGAAATGCCTTCAGGTCCTCCTACTTTTGCGACAATAGTGGTAAATATTTATGGAAAAAACCCTTTACTTCTAAGAAAAATTTCTAAAATTGTTGAGAGTTCTCTGCATGAGACAGAAGGACTTGTTGATATAGCTATTATGCAGGATGATATTTACACAAAATTTGACATTATTCCCAATGTTGAAAAAATAATAAATTCTGATTTAACAGTTGATCAGGTGAGCAATATTCTTTATTTAGCATTTAAGGGAAATATTGTTGCCACAAAAAATTCTACATTACATCAAGACCAGATTCCAATTTTTGTCTCTTTAGATAAAAAAACGAGAACTCTACAGAGTGCAACAAAAGAGAATCTAGAGTTAAAACTTTCACGCTTAAAGCTTATGAATAAATTGGGTGTGATGGTTCCTATAAAAGAAGTAGTAGAGATTATACCAACAGTTGCAAGTCCAACTATTTTTAAAAAAAATATGAGAAATGTTGTAACGGTCTCAGCTGAATGTGATTTAGTTTCTCAAGTATATCCATTAATGGATGCAAGAGAAATAATGATAAAGAAATTAAAAAATAATTTTTTTGTAGAGCGTTTGACGGGAGCCAGTACTTATATGTTTGATTTGGCCTTGGTAGATAAAAAAACAAAAGAGAAAATTTTGATTCGCTGGGACGGAGAGATGAAAGTTTCTTTAGATACTTTTCGAGATTTAGGAGGTGCTTTTATAGCTGCACTTGTTTTAATGTTTTTGTTGATGGTCGTTTATTATAAATCTTTTGCTTTGAGTGGTATAGTATTAGTTGGGAGTTTTTTATCCATAATTGGTGTTATTATAGGACACTTTATTACTGATTTTTTCTTTTTACACTTTATTACTGGGGTACATTTCTATTTAACAGCAACATCGCTGATAGGATTTATTTCTCTCATGGGTATCAGTGCAAGAAGTTCTCTACTTCTTATAGATTTCACAAGATCTTTAATCGCTAGTGGTATTGAAAAAAATAGAGCAATTGCTATCTCAACAGCCACACGTGCAAAACCTATACTCTTAACTGCCGTAGCAATTATCTTAGGGTCAGCTCTTCTTGCAACAGATCCTATTTTTGGTGGATTAGGAATTGCTCTTATTTTTGGGAGTATCGCATCAACACTGGTTTCACTCTTTTATATTCCTGTCTTAATGGCAAAGGTTGATGCAATTTGTCCTAAAAATAAAGATAGTCATTGTGAAGATGGAGTGAATGAAAAAAACTTGGATGTTGTTTGTGTTCCTCCAGAGATACATGAAGATTAACTCTTCAAAGAAGAAGAGTTAGTGAGGAAATATTAAAGAGATGTTTTCGCGTATTTAGCTTTTAATTTTAAATACTCTTTGTAATCATTTGAATTAATATTATTTGACAATGACTTTGTAGAGTCATTAGCACTTGTTGTAGCCGTCTTTGATGAATCTTTTAAATCATTAGAAACTATTTTTGCACTATCGTTAGTATTCTTAGAGATAGTTTTAGTACTATCATTAACATTATTTGAAACTGTTTTTGTTGCATCAGTTACATCATGAGATACTGCCACAGTTGAGTCTTTAAAATCTTTTGTAGCTATTGTCGTGCTATCTTTAAAATCTTTTGTTGTATTAGAGATAGAATCTTTTGAATCTTCAGCAATTTCTACTGTAGAGTCACGGAGATCTTTGCTTATACCAGTAGTAGTATCAGAACCAGATTTCACAGTAGCAACTTCACTTGTTTTTAAGTCATCTGATGCTTTTACAGCAGTGTCTTTTGCATCATGACTTACACTAGTAACTGTACGCTCACCACTCTTAGATACTTCAACACTTCCATCAACCCCTGATTTCACAGCATCTTTTGCATCATGACTCATAGACGTCATTCCATCTTTCATATCTTTGAACATGTCTCCAAAACTAAAGTCAGCAGATAAACTTGTAGTTAAAGCTAATGCCGCAACCGCACTTACTATTAATCTTTTTTTCATCTTGTAATCCTTTTTTTATTTAACCTTTAGAAAACTATATTTCTTTAAAACTAAAGAAAAAATTAATATAGTCTATGAATTTGTAAAATATTTTTTGTTGTTAGAATATATCACATGTAATTCATTGCGGCAATTATTATATATTATTATAACAAAAAGGTTACAAATCTAATTTTTTATTTTTGCTATAATATTTCAAAAGCTTAAGGAAAATTGATGAAAAGAATACTAGTGTCATTACTTATTATTATAAATTTATTGCAAGCAGAGGTATATACAAAAGAGGATAGAATTAAAGATATGACAGAAATGGCTCGAGCTATGAATGTTATTCAAAGTGGCTTTTTTTATAATAATTTTCAAACAGTTGCAGCAGGAATTTCAGATTTAACAGATGCTGTGTCAAATGTGAAACCACCATTACGAGAGGATGAAGAGAAGGATATTATGGCAAAGTATATGAATCAAAAGATACAAATGTCTAATAAAATAGTTAAAAAAATCAATCAAAAAGCATTAACAATTTTACAAAGGTTTAAGGCTGGTGACTCTACTCAAGCAGTTCAGGCATATGATAAAATTATGAAACAATGCATGAAATGTCATAGTGAGATGCGAAATTGGTAAAGATTGTAAAGTTAGGAGTTGCACTCTTTGTATTATCTATTACATTAAATGCTTCTCAATTAGTATTAACCGGAACAGTGATATCAAATAATCAAAAAATGATATCGGCAAGATATATGGGTTATGTAAAAAAGATAAATTTTGAGATAGGAGATATGGTTGAAAGAGAAGATACTCTTTTTGAACTTGAGTCAGCAGAATTTGATATAATGGAATCTCAAGCCGATTTAGCACTTGAACAAGCTAAACTTATGCTAAATGTTTATCAAACAAGACTCAATGTTTTTAAAAAGCGTAAAAAGAGACTTAAGCGTGATAGAAAACTTTTCTCTGCACGTAACTATAGAGCAGATATGGAAGACATGAGTGATAGTATGAACAATATATCAGCATCTATAGAGTCCGCACAGGTTTTAGTAGAGCAAATGAGTGAAAAGACAAAACAATTTGCAACTATAGTTGGTTATTTAAAGATCAAAGCACCAAATAATGGTATACTTGTTGATAAGAGAATAAGAGTTGGAGATATGGTAGCTCCAGGTATGCTTACTATGATACTTGTAGATATGGACAATCTAGAAATTGAAGCTGAAGTTGCAGAATCAAATTTAAAATATGTAAGACGTAAGAAAGTCGTTAATATAGAGATACCATCCCTGAATTATAAAGCTTCAGGCTATATTAAAGCAGTAGTGCCAAGTGCAAACCCTATGGCACATACTTTTAAGATACGTGTTCATTTTGAGAAGACAAGGAAAAGTGTATTTCCTGGTATGTATGCAAAAATATTTGTTGATTTAACGAATGAGATAGAAAAAAAGGATTGAGATGAAATTTTTTTGTTTGATACCTTTGATATTAGGGAATCTTTATGCTGTGCAAAGTGTACAAATGAAGAAACAGCACTTTTTCAATCTTCTTGTTCCTCCTGTAAAAAGTGTATATGCTGAACTTAATGAAGAGTTTTTAAGAGTAAAATCGGATATAAATAGTTCACATAATCTACAAAAGATAGAGACATTAAAAAAGATTTATAAAGTAGAGAGTAATCAAGAATTACTTATGGCACTTAAACCACATCCTCCAAGCATTGTATTGGCTCAGGCTGCCATGGAGAGTGCTTGGGCTACATCAAGATTTTTTGTTAAGGCAAATAATGTGTTTGGCATGTGGAGCTCTAATAAAAAAGAGAATCGAATTGCTGCAAAAGAGAAGCGCAATGGAAAAAGAACGATTTGGTTAAAAAAATTCTCTACTATAAAAGCATCTATAAAGGCATACTATAAAACATTGGCAAGAGCGAAAGAGTATAAAAAATTTAGAAAATATCGTTATGCAAGTAAAGATGTTTACAAAATTATAAAAGGTTTAGATAAATATTCAGAGATGGGACAAGAATATGTAAAATCCTTAAAAAGTGTGATAAAACACAATAAATTGCAAAAATATGATTAAGTATCATCATTTTATAAATCTTGGATATAATAAGAACTATGAATAAACTCCTAGATTATCTTGATGCACATGAATTAAGTGAGATGCACCCTACTGAGATTGCAAAAATACTCAAAAACCTTGATGATGATGCATTCTCTCGTGCAATAAAACTTGTTCCTAATAATTTGGTTGGTGATGTCGCACTAGCTTTACCCGATAGGTATTTTGATGATGTTGTAGAAAACTTAAGTATTGATGAACTCTCTCATGCGGTTACAGAACTTGAGTCAGATGACCAAGTGGAGTTTATGCAAGAGCTTGGAGAGATAGATCAATCTATCGCTTCAGAGGTTTTTGATAATCTTCATGAAGATGACCAAGAGGAGATTATAAAACTTCAAAATTATGAGGAGAATGAAGCTGGTTCATATATGCAACTGGAACTTTTTACCGCCAATAAAGATGAAGTAGTACAAGATGTTATAAAAAGATTTGCAACACTAAGAAAAGAGAATGAAGTAGAAAATGCTCAAAACCTTTTCATAACAGATAGAGATCATAGATTACGATATGCAGTTGGTTTAGATGATTTACTAATTTTCGATTTTTCTAAAACAATTATTGAGAATATAGAAGAAAATGGTGATAATTTTGATCCAATAAAGGCAGAAGATAAAGATGATATCAAGGAAGTTGTACATATATTTGAAGAGTATGACCTCACGGTATTAGCTGTTGTGAATGCTTATGGCATTTTACTTGGGCGTATTACCTCTGATGATATTTATGATATTATCAATGAGCATGCAACTGAGCAGATGTATAATCTTGCTGGAGTTGATGATGAAGCCGAAGAGGATGAAGAGCTATTCCCAGCTGGAAAAAAACGTGCAACATGGTTGGCTTTTAATCTTATTACTGCCATTGCCGCATCTTTGGTGATTGGTATGTTTTCAAATACTTTAGAGAGTATGGTTTCCTTAGCCGTTCTTATGCCAATAGTTGCTTCAATGGGTGGTAATGCAGGTACACAATCACTTACCGTTGTTGTACGTCAGTTAGCTCTTGGAGATATTTCGCAAGGGGATGCGGTGCGTATAATAAGAAAAGAGGTTTTAATCTCTTTGATGAATGGAACTCTCTTTGCTATCATTATAGGAGTTATTGCAGCTGTTTGGTTTGATAAAGGAATGCTTGGTGTCGTAATAGCCTTAAGCATGGTTATTAATCTTTTAATGGCTGGATTTTTTGGTGCAACTGTACCACTATTTTTAAAGAGACTAAATATTGACCCTGCTATTGGGAGTACTGTTATTTTAACGACGGTTACGGACATAGTAGGTTTTTTTAGCTTTTTAGGACTCGCTACCTACATATTATTTTAAGGAATTTGTAAAACTTGGATTTATTAATACTATTTTTTGTTCTTTCAGTTAGTGTATCATTCTTATGCTCAGTGCTAGAGTCTATACTCCTCTCTATCAATATGTCATATGTAGCAGTTTTAGAAAAGGAGAAACCTATAGTTGGAGAGCTTTTACGTCTACAAAAAGAGAATATTAATAAGTCTATTGCAAGTATATTAATATTAAATACTATTGCGAATACTTTAGGTGCTGCAGCAGTTGGTGCTCAAGCATCTTTGATTTTTGGACATGATGCGGTTGTGATTGTTTCTATTGTGCTTACCTTTGCTATTTTATTTTTATCTGAGATTATTCCAAAAACAATAGGTGCACTTTATTGGAAAGAGTTAGCACCTATAGCTTCACAGTTTATTCGCATTTTTATTTGGTTAACATACCCTATTATTTTAGTAACTCTTGCTGTTACGAATAAAATAGGCAAGGGTAAAGGAGATGCGAACTCTTTAACAAAAAAGGAGTTACTTGAATCTATGCTTCAAGGTGAAGATGAGGGTGTCATTGATGAAAAAGAATCAGATATTATTGAAAATATTTTGAATCTTAATAATATTAAAGCCAGAGAAGTACTCACACCAAGAAGTGTTGTCTTTGCAATAGATGAAAATATGAGTATTAAAGAGATTATAGAAACAAAAGAAGCAATTTATAAATTCTCACGCATTCCTGTGTATAATGACAATATAGAAGATGTGACAGGGTTGGTTCTAACAAAAAAAATCTTTAAACAGGCTCGTCTTGATGACTCAGTTCCTTTAAAGCATATAAAAAAAGATATTTTTCGTATTAATGAAAATATACCAGTAAGTAAGGCGTTAGACCTTTTTATAAAGAAAAAAGATCATATGTTTTTAGTCATGGATAGCTATGATCAGACAGAGGGTATCTTAACTCTTGAAGATTGTGTTGAGACTATTTTGGGTATTGAGATTATGGATGAGAGTGACACAACAGAAGATATGCGCGAGCTTGCAAAACATAAAATGAAATTAAAACGTAAAAAGCTAATATAAAAGCACTACATAATTGATAAGATTATGTAGTGCTGAGGAATAAGGGAATTTGAAAAATGTGTATCCGAAAAAGAAATGGACCTCTTTTTCTTAGTGATATTTTATGACAAGAGTGTAAGGAAAGTGTAAAGATTTTTTACATTCCAGGAATTCTTGGGATTTTTCCAAGTTTTGAGTATCTGCAATAGAATCCCCAAACTTTTTTTAACCAATGACCAATAAGTGGCATTGGAATCATAAATGATCGTTTATTATCACGGTAGACAAAGGCTGCACCGTTGCCAGTATCCATAACACAAAGTATATTAAGGTGCTCTTTGTAACCTTTAAAATTTGAACCACCATTATCTCTTTGCTCTATATTATGAGCAACATTTTTTGCCATTACTTCTGCTACATGACCCTGTTTTGCACCCCATGCATATCCTTTAAGAGCTGCAACATCACCAACAGCATAAACATTGCTCATACTTCCATCTTCCTCAAGAATATTGGAGAAGTCATCAGTATTAATATAACCCGCCTCATTTGTTGGGAGTGTTGAGTTTTTAATAACCTCATGTCCATCACCAGCAGGAATAAACATTGTAAAATCAGATTCTAATTTGGTGTCATCCTCAAACACAACACCATTTTGTTCAAAATATTTTATTTTTTTACCAAAGTGTGTAGTAATATTAAGTTTTTTAAATTGTGACTCCATCATCTTCAAAGCAGAGGGTCCCATCCGTTTTCCTGGTTCTTCCATTGGTGCAAAAAAACTGAGTTTAAAGTTTCCCCGAATACCCTTTTTTTTGAGTAGATTGTGCAGGTTGAAGATGAGCTCAAAAGCAGGTCCACCACGTACAGCAGAACTATCTTTTGGGTTTCCACCGAAACCAAAAGCAATTTTACCAGAGCCTCGTTTTATCAGAGTATCAAGTTCCTTACGTATTTCTAAAGAACTCTCGGGTACATCACAGATAGAGAGAGTGTTTTCTACTCCTATAGGTTTCATTTTTGATGAGCCCATAGCAATAACAAGATAGTCATACTCTGTAATTATCTGTTCTTGGAGTTTTACTATATGTGTGTTATGATTAATAGATACTACTTTATCAATACTGAGCTCAAATCCATGAGCTTTTTGGAGATCTTTGAGGTCGATAGTAACATCTTGAAACTCTACCTCATGAGTTGGAATCCAGATAGAGATAGGATAGATATAAAAATATGCTCTATCACTTACTAAGTGTACATCATAATTCATTTTTTTTAAGTGAATTGCAGTGTCAATTCCTGCAAATCCACCCCCGAGTATTAGTACTTTTTTCATCGTTTTCTCACTGTTTAATTATAATTTATAGTAGTATAGTTGGTGTTAAAAAAAGGTTAAACCTTTTTATTAATAAAGTAGACAGCAAGCATACTAATGAATCCACCAATGATAATATGGAGCTGTATCGCCTCATCAAGTACAAGCCATGCACTCAAGAGTGCAAAAACAGGAACAAGAAACATAAAAGAGCTTGTTTTTTGGCTCCCTATCTTTCCGCTTGCCATAAAAAAGATAGTTGTAGCAATAGTTTGTCCAAAAATAGCTAAGTAGACAAGTGCTAACCAAAAAGAGAGACCTTGGTCAAAAACTGCTAAGAGATTGGAGTGATAAGAATAAAAAAAAGCAGTTATTGTAGCGATAATAGAGATAGCAAAACTGTAGTGAATAGGGTGAACATATTGATGAGATCTTTGTGAGAGTATAGTGACAACCGCCCAAATAAGAGCACAGAGTAAAAAATAAATATTCGAACTATTTAAAAAAAGGCTTAAATCATTTAGCTCTAAAATAATATAAGCACCAATAAGCCCCATAAGAAGACCAATAAGTTGCAATTTATGAATATTTTTTTTAAAAATTAAGGCTACAAGAAGAAAGGTCATTAAAGGAGAGAGTGAGGTAATGATGACACTCCCCGCACCCGCGAAACCATATTTGATGCCAAAAAAAGCACTTACCATAAAAGCAATGTTAAAGATTGAACTTGCAAAAATATACTTGATGCTCCCCCTTGATATATGAAAAGGCTCTTTAAAAAAATAGACTATAGGAATAAAAGAGAGACTCATAAGAAAAAAACGCCAAAATATGATAACGTCCATAGGGAGTTCGTAGGTAAGTATTTTTAGAGCTGTCCAACCTCCACCCCAAAAAATCATGGAAAGTAGCAGAAGGTATTGGTAAAATTTATCTTCGTTTTTCAAATTCATCTATAATCTTTGCAACTATCAAATCTGATGTGACATTAAGTGAGGTACGACACATATCTAATATTCTGTCAACAGCAACAATGAGAGCCATGTACTCTACAGGTAGACCGATTTGATTTAGAATAACCACCATCATTACGAGGGAAGCACTTGGCAGTGCTGCTACCCCAACACTGAGGGCTACAACAGTAACACCGAGAAGTACTTGGTCCCCAAAACTAAGGACAACTCCTGCAAGATTGGCGATGTAGAGAACAGCTATTGTAAGATAGGCTGCTGTTCCATCCATAGAAATAGTAGCCCCAAGAGGGAGTACAAATGAAGCATTTTTTTTATCAATACCACCCATTTCCTCCGAGACTCGCATTGAGACAGGAAGTGTTGCTGCAGAAGAAGCAGTAGAAAATGCCATAATAGGGGCCTCACGTACATCTGATAAATACTTGTAAGGATTGACTTTTGTAAAAAATCTTAATATTGCAGGAAGAGTCAAAATAGCATGAAATAAAATGACACCAATAACAAGGAGTATATATTTATAGAGTCCAAAAACAACCTCTAATCCTTGTTCAGCAATAACATAGGATATGAGAGAAAAAACACCAATTGGAGTCATTAAAATGACCCATTCTGCCATCTTTAGCATTGCTTCACTTACAGAAGTAAATAGATTTACAAGAGGTTCTTGCTGTTTTTTACTTAGATATAAAGAGGCAACACCAAAGAGGATGGCAAAAACAATAATTTGCATCATAGAACCTTGAGAGAGAGCAGCAAAAATATTTGTAGGAATAAAACTCAAAATCATATTTTCAAAAGAAAAAGGTGCGATACTTGATGCCTTTGCAAACTCTAAACCGACAGAGCTAACTCTCTTTGCGATGTGAAATATATTCATCGCAACTATAGCTGTTACAACTGCTAAAGCAGTTGTAAGCATATAGAGTCCTATTGTCTTTAGTCCCATTCTTTTAAGATGCTCTATTGAGCCAAGCCCTAAGATGGCTACAAAGATGCTGGAAAAAACTAAGGGAACAACAAGCATTTTTAAAAAGTAGACAAAAGCAGTTCCTATAAGTTTTTGTTGGAGTGCAATTTCTGGTAAGAAAATTCCAAAAAGAGCACCAAAAATTATCCCCAAAACAACAAGAGTATTTGTTGAAGCATATTTTTTTATTTTTTGTATCATATTTGCTCCTTTTATGAGACTAAGTGTAGCATATTAAAGAAGATTTTTCTTTATCCAGTATGAAAGGACATATAGCCCCCATATATGCTGTTTGAAACTGCCTTTAGAAGCACCTTTAATATACTCTTGAAGTTTCTTTGTGTGAAAGAGACCTGTTTGTTCGTTGACCTCTCTTATGAGATTTATTTTTTTAGAACTTACAAGGTACTCCATATAGGGGTTTGAAAAACCTTTTTTCTTGCGATTAAGAATTGTGTCACTGATGTGAGGCTTCATTATTTGTTTTAAAAGTGATTTTGTTTTACCATCTTCATATCTCAGTTTTGGGTCTATGCTAAAGATGGTTTGTGCAAGTTCATGGTCTAAAAATGGTGTTCGAGACTCTATGGAGTGAGCCATACTCACACGGTCAAGCTTTGTTAAAAAGTGCTCTGCTTGAAAAAGATGAAGATCAATATAGCTATACCAAATACTTTCGTCTGAGTGAGCTGAATTCTCAAAACGATTTCTATAAGAAGCAAGATATTTAAGAGACTCATTGTCTTTAATATTGCGTCGTATAAGAGCATTTTTTTGTAGATCTGTAAACTTGTCACCACTTGTTCTAAAGAGTAAAGTTTCATCAAAAATGCGTTTGTACCACTCCCATTCACGGTTCATAGAAAAATTTGAATGAAAATATTTTTTGAGCCAGTTTTTATGGATTAAATTATTAACAGTTTCTATGTCGAGATACTCAAAATATTGTCTATAGCCTAAAAAAAGTTCATCACTTCCCTCTCCACTCAAAACAACTTTATGACCATCTTTTTTGATTTTCTCAAAAAGTAGGTAAAGTGGAACAGCTGCAGGGTCGTTAAGAGGCTCATCGAGAGTATTAAAAACCTTTTCACTCGCCTCTATAAAAGAGTACTCATCTATAATAACTTGGGTATTTTGCACTCCTAAAAGTTGAGAACTTTCTTTAGCATCTTGTCTTTCATCATATTTAGAATAATCTTTATACCCTACAGTGTATGTAGGAAGATTGAGTCCATTTTTTTTAGCATAGTAGTTGATAATGGCACTATCTATACCTCCTGAGAGAAGGCAAGCAGTTGAGGCTTGTGAATGTAGACGTAGTTTCATGGACTCTTCTAGAATATTTTCTAGTTGATAGAGTGCTTCTTTTTTATCTGTGATGATATTTGGTGGAGTATCTAAGAGGTCAAAATACCGCTGTATTTTTATTTCTCCATGTGTATATGTAAGGTACTCTCCAGCTGCGAGTTTTTTTATGCCTTTAAAAAATGTTAATGGAGGAGTAGGTGCTAAAAAGGAGAGGTAACTCAGCAGTGCATCTTCATCCATCTCTGTTTTTTGTAAAAATGGTACAAGTGCCTTAATCTCCGAAGCAAAAATAAAAGAGGAGTTATGCATAAAAAAGAGTGGTTTTTTACCAAGTCTATCACGAAAGAGATAGAGTTTTTCTCCATGCAGCAGAGCAATGGCAAACATACCTCGTAAGTATTGCACAAAATCTATACCCCATTTGAGGTATGCAGCAATGATAACTTCACTGTCACTTTGGGTGGTAAAGTCATAATGAAGCTCTTTTTTAAGGGCATCAAAGTTATAAATTTCTCCATTAAAGGAGAGTAAAATACCTTGATGTTTTAAGGGTTGATGACTGCGTGAGTGTTCATCGAGTATGCTTAAACGCTGGTGTGCAAAAAAGAGCCTCTCTTTTTGAACTATGCCACAGTGATCAGGTCCTCGGTGAGAGAGTTTTGCTAGTGCTCTTTTGGCCTGATTCTCAGTATACTCACCGATTATGCCAAAAATACCGCACATTATTTGCAAAAACCAATAGTTATATCATTGGCTAAGTAGCCTTTTTTACTGTGGATTTTACTCACATTAAGTTCCTGAGCAATTTTTTTTATATCTGCATCTGTGAGATAATTATAGGTTGCACTCTCTTTTGTTCCATAAAGTACATTAAAGATAAAAGCGATGTTAGAAGATTTATAACAATTGTTGATAAATTGGTAAGTCTCAAACTTTGTGAGTGTATTGAGCGCTCCACTACAGATATAATAATCAGCCACTGGAATTTCATCAGTACAAATATTTGCTAAAAGAGTCTTTTGTGCTGTTTGTTTATTGGTAATTGTGAGCATCTCTTTGAGAGAATCAATACCAAGGTACTCTTTTGGAGTTCTTTGATTTGTTTTGAGATAAGTGTAGAAGTCTCCAAAACCACAACCTGCATCAGCTATAGTATAGGTATGTAACTCTTTTGGGAGCATTTCATTAATAATATTAAAGCGAATGCTTTGGCTCTCTTGATTGTTCCAATTAACTCCTCGTGGGCTATGTGCATATTTTTTAATGGCAGAGAGGTAAAATTTTTTATTATCAATTTTTGGCATTAGACTCTTGTTATTCTTCTATAGGTTCAAATTCTGCTTTTTCCTCAGAACAATCAGGACAAACCCAATCATCAGGTAAATCTTCAAAAGAAGTTCCAGCAGGAATACCATTTTCTGGGTCACCAAGAGCTGGGTCATAAATATAGTCACAAGTAGGACATTTATATTTTTTCATTACAAATCCTTTGTATAAAATAAAATTCTATCGAAAAATTCTATCTATATCTTTATTAATTGCTCCCGGAATGGTGGCAATAGTCATAAACTGAGACATTTTTAGCATAGGGTACATAATCGCTATATAATATTTTGGGTCAAGTATTTTAACTTCGTCGTTTTGTATTATAACAGGATATGGTAAAAGTCCTGCATTTTGATATCCTATTTTTTTAATAAAGTTACTTGTTCTTTTGTTTAATGCGACTCCTAAAAGAGTTGTACCATTATTGAGTGTTTGAGAGTAAACAACATTTTTATTTTTGAGAGCTTTTTCTAAAAGTTTTGCAGAAGGTCCTTTTTTTATAACTTGCATATCTTTGTATTTTGGTAACCCTTGCATGAACTGATAACGCGAGAGTAATCTCTCTTTGAGAATTTCATTAGACTCTTTTAGATTTTTAAATGCATGATGTAAAGAGCTCAAAATTTCATGGGCAATATTTTTATCATAATCCTCTTGCATAAAAGCCTTTAAAATGAAAATAGGATTACTAATGCTGATGAGATTGTCTTTGGTATCAACTGTAATTCGTAAAACAGATGCAAAGCCTCTATCATGTTGTGATGCAAGTTGAATAAGTCTTTCGTTAGTAAAAGTAATTGAAGTAACAATTGCTTTTTTATTTATTTGAAATGTTTTTAATATTTTAAAACCAGCAGATTGAAGTTTTTTAATGATATCACTTACATTCTCAAGAGGTGCATGTAAATATGCACTTACCTGCCCATTTTTAATATCACCTACTGGAATGATTGCATCTGTTTTCTTTTTCTTTTTTGCTATGATAGGTGCAATATGATTACTAAAAGAAATAATTTTTTTATGTGTAGCTTCTCGCAGAATCTCCTCATTTGTTGGATATTTTGTACTATTCCTAGTAGAGCTTAATGGAACAATCACATTTACCTTTGGTACTTTTGATACTTTTGGAACTTGTGGAAGAATAATATTGATTGTATTTGCTTGGATGAGAGAGAGGCTAAATAATAAAATTGTTATGACTTTCATATATTTCCTTATAGTTTTATACTCTAGTATAAGACTTTTTATTTGTATAAATACTTAAGTTTGGAAGATAACGAATTATTTATAATCTTTCACAACTCTATTGTGTAATAATTGGACAAAGATTTTAAGAGGAGAAATTATGCAAGAGCAAAGAGTTGTGCTGGGTGGAGGGTGTTTTTGGTGTATAGAGGCTATATATAGAAATGTTAAAGGTATTTTAAGTGTTGTAAGTGCTTATGCAGGTGGTGTAAGGGCGAACCCTAGTTATGAAAACATTTGTTCTGGGGCAACAGGACATGCCGAAGTGATTGACATAAAATATGATGCAGATATCATATCGTTAGACAATATTTTAGATATATTTTTTGTTGTTCATAATCCTACAACACTCAATCAACAGGGTGCAGATAAAGGCACACAATATCGTTCAGTTATTTATTATGAGAATGAAAGTGAAAAAAAAACAATACAAAACTCCATAGAAAAACAGCAAAAAAATTTTGAAGATGTAATTGTGACAGAAGTGAGTTTATTACCAGAGGTTTATGTAGCAGAAGCTTACCATCAAAATTATTATAATTTAAACTCTTCACAAGGATATTGTCAAGTAGTCATAGCACCAAAATTACAAAAGTATATGATGACATTTCCACAACACTTATCTTAGATATTTTCTAAGATAGAGGAAATATCACTGTGATCTTTAATTTCTTCGAAGTCTTCTAGTTTAGACTCCATAACTTCAGAGTAATTTTCTATTGTTTGCTCTAGATTTTTTTGTGCTTGTATAACTAACTTTTCCTGAGCCTCTTGAATATCTTGAAATTCTTTTAATGTTTCTAAGTAGAGGGCTTGGTCATCAGTTAAGAGTATAATCTCTTCTTTTTTAACCCATTTTCTAATAGTTTTAGTATTTGTAACAAATTCAAATATTACGGTATTGTTACTTTTCTTGGTGATATACTTTGGTACTTTAAACCCTATTACCTGCATAGGATTTGTACCAGTTTGTTTCTTGATTACATAATACATAACACCATTATATAATAAAACTACTAATTTATGATAAACTTTAAATACTTTATAAACATTTTAAGGAGTATTAATGAATCATGTACATGAATTAATAATAGTAGGTGCAGGTCCAGCTGGAATCGCAACTGCTGTTGAGAGCTATTTACAAGGTGTGAGAGATATAGTTCTTTTAGAAAAAGATACAAATCATAATTCTACAATCAGAAAATATTACAAAGAGAATAAACGTGTTGATGTTGAGTGGAAGGGTCAAAAAACAGAGTTAGATGGTCGTATATATTTTGTTGATGGCACAAAAGAGACTACCTTGGATTTCTTTGATGAGATTCTTGAACACCATTCGGTTGCACTACAAACACAGGTAGAAGTACAATCTATTACAAAACTTGAGGATGCTACTTTTGAAGTTACAATGGCAGGTAAAAGTATATATGCTAAGTATGTTGTAGTAACCATTGGTCGCATGGGAAAACCAAATAAACCAAGTTATAAAATACCACCAAGCATAAGAAAAAAAGTGATTTATACATCAGAGGGGTGTAGTGAAGATGAGAAAATTTTAGTTGTAGGGGGAGGTGATAGTGCAGTTGAGTATGCTGTAGAGCTTTGTGAAAAAAATGAAGTATCTATTTGTTATAGACGTGAAACATTTCGTCGTGCAAACCCACTCAACCAAGAGAATATATCAAATGCGATAATGCACAAAGAATTAACTCCTATCCTTGGTTTAGATATTGAAGGCTTAGAAGATGATAATGGAAAAGTAAAGGTCATTTTTTCACAAAGAGAAGCAGAGAGTTATGATAGAGTTATCTATGCTATTGGTGGAACGACACCCAGTACATTTTTAGCAAGTTCTGGTATCTTAGAAGAAGATGGAAAACCTGTATATGATGCAAACTATGAAACAAATATTCAAGGTCTTTTTGTAGCAGGTGATATCACACAAGAATCAGGAGGAAGTATTGCTCTTGGGCTTAATCATGGTTATGCTATCGCATGTTATATACAATTAAAGTCATAAACTTTGTTTGAGAATAGGTGAATTTATTTCACTTATTTGACCATCTAGTGTTTGTAAAATAATCTCTATCTCACATTGAAGATACTCTAAAGCGGATAAAGGAGCTGAGTTTCTATCTTCAAAAGCTGCTTTTTTTGCACAAATAATAATATTTTCTACAAGTGATTTTTCTTTAGAGTTTATACTGTAAGAACCTCTTAATTCCTTGTTTAAATAAATATGGATAGATGTTGGTATTGTATCTTTTAGGAGAGGGTATTGCTGTGTGAGTGATACTTTGTCTATAATCTGTTTTGCTTGGAGTACTTCTTCGATGGAACTACGAGCGAGTTGCAAGAGTACAGAGTGACTCACAGTTTACTCTTGGCATCTTGTTTTAATTTGTAAATATTGAGTACTTTAATTATAATCATTACACTAATGACTTGAAATAAAGCTGCTAAAATGAAAGCATAGTAGTGAAGCTTATCTATAGAATGAGCACTAAATGCTAAAGTAGCCATGGCAATGAGAAGGGTTAAAGGCATAGAGTGGGAGAGTCCCATAAGTAAGGCATTAATAAAGCCTAACTCCTTAATAAAGGCTAAAGATGCAATGAGTCTCATAACAATCATAACAACTGTAATGACAATAGCCTTTTGAATAAGCCCTGGAATCGCAAGTGCATCGAGATGGAAAGAGCTTCCAATATGGATGAAAAATATGGGAATTAAGAAGCCAAATCCATAAGAGGCTAATTTTTCTGGTAGCTCATGCTTATGCTCAAAAAATGTGGGTATGAAAATACCTGCTAAAAATGCCCCAAAAGCAAGTTCAAGGTGTAGATAAAGCATAGCACCAACAAGTAAAAAGAAAATTCCCATACTAAGTCTTATATCTTGTTCTTTATTATCTTCATGAGGCATTAGTGCGGTTGATATCTTTGGAAACCACCAAAAAACAAGTTGCATCGCACGAAATACTAAAAACATAAATACTAAAAATGCAATGAGCGCCATAATTGTTTGAAAAAGCCCAAGTCCAATACCTGACTTTAGTGTTGCAGATGTAATAGTGAGAATAACTATACTAACAACTTCACCAATTCCACCCACTGTCATTGACATGCTGAGCCATGGTGTTTTGCCATACTCTTTAGAGAGTGAAGCGACAAGACCAACTGATATAAGAGGTAAAAGTACGATGAAGATTTTTCCAAGTTCAAATTGAATGGAGAATAGTATAGAAAAAGCATATAAAAAGATAAGGTAGAGTACTACTTTTTTCATAATTGTTGCTGGAGTCTTTAAAACATATTTGAGATTAATTTCTGTTCCAGCTATAAACATAAGGTATAAAAAACCAAACTCTGCAACAATATTAAAAAGATGTTCATCATGTAAAAAACCTACATATCCAAGAAGAGAACCAAGAATAATTTCAATAGGAGTAGTAGGAAGCTTTAAGAATTTTGCAAAAAATGGAGAGAAAATGATAATGAGAGAAATAGTTATAATTAATGCAATATTATCATCCATAAGTTAGACTCCCCTGGCGACTTCAAGGTTCAAAGATTGAAGCATATCTAAATCTTTACTCATAACTCTCCCGTTTGTTGTTAAATAATTGCCAATAACAATAGAGTTTGCACCATATTCAAAAATTTCACTTTGACGCTTGCCAAACATAAGTTCACGTCCTCCCGCAACCATGATACGTTCTGCCTTTGGTAGGGTTTTTCTTGTGAGTTTAATAAGAGCGAAAGCTTCTTCTATATTTAAGGTACTTGGTTCAAGCTCTAGTGCTTCATTATGGTGATAGAAGTTGATGGGAACCGATGTTGGATTGAGTGATATCAAAGATTGTAACATACTCTCTCTGTCTTGTTGAGTCTCTCCTAAACCAAAGATACCACCACTTATAAGGACTAATCCAGCACTATTTACATTTTGGCAAGTTTCATATCTTTCACTCCAAGGGTGGGTTGTACAAATCTTTGGGTAAAACTCTTTACTTGTTTCAAGATTATGATTATATGCTTTAATCCCTGCTTTTTTTAAAATAAGCAACTGTTCTACACTCGCTGTACCATTACATGCTATAAGACGCAACTCCGGAGCTACTTTTAAGACGGCTTGAGCAACATTACATACAAACTTAAGAGTTTTATCATTGAGACCTTTGTCAGCAGTTACAAGACAAAAGCCAAGTGCACCATTATCTCTTGCCTTAATTGCTTCTTCTTGAATAGTTTCTAAAGGTTTTTGTTTATATCTTTGAATATCAGCTTTATAGCGTACACTTTGTGAACAAAATTTACAATCTTCTTTACATGTACCACTATTAATATTACAGATTGAGCAGAGAAATATTTTATTTTTCATTTAAAACTCTTTCAAAAGAGAATCTTGTCTCTTGAAACTCTATAGACTCTTTTTTTTTGGCATAGTAAGTCACAAATAGTTTTTGATCTTGTATCTCTAAGAGAGCACACTCTGAAACAGGTTTATTTCTAGCACAACTCTCACCAGGGTTTAAAAAAAGAGTACCATTGATGAATTCTAATTCAAATTTATGAGTATGGCCAAAGATGATAACTTCAGCATCAGGGCTCATATAAAATGGTAAATGCATCAGCTTGAATTTTGTATTTTTTAACTCAAAATAGTGTGGTTCTTGTACAAGATTATATTTATTGTGATAACCAACAAGATGTGCATCATTATTTCCATAAACAGCGAGGTACTCTTTTCCACAATTTTTTAAGAGCTCAAGAGTTTCAATTTCTACAATATCTCCTGCATGAATAATAAATTCAGCACCATTCTCTATAAGCATATCAAGAGCTTCTTTAGCTTTAGTTGATTTTGTATGCGTGTCTGAGATTATGCCTATTTTCATACTATATTGTATCCACTTCTTCTCTTGGTGTACGAGCCTTGCACTTTACACATTCGTATACTTCTTTATTTCTGTAGGTACGAGGAGCTAAAACACCTTTACAATCTTTTTCCTTACATTTTATAGTTGTTGGTTCAAATTTACTTATAAACTTACATTCTGGGTAGTTGTTACATCCCCAAAAAGGTCCACGTCGTGAGTTTTTAAGACTGATACTTCCACCGCAGTCAGGACATGGGGTGTCACTATTTTTCTCTTCAACATTGATACTTTTTGTATTTTTACAATCAGGATAGTTAGAACATGCTAAAAATTCGCCATTACGACCGTTTTTAATGACCATATCGTTACCACACTTATCACACTTCTCATCAGCGGTATCTTCTTTTTTTTCTACTGTATTACCTTCTTCATCGCATTGTTCTGTATATTTACATTTTGGAAAACCACTACATGCTATAAAGTTTCCAAAACGACCAGAGCGTAAAAGCAATTCATTTTCTCCACACTTAGGACAAGTTCTTCCTAATGGTTTTGCAAGTTTTAGTGAAACAATTTTTTCTTTTCCTTCTCCTATTTGTTGCATAAATGGAAAGTAAAAATCATAAAGAAGTTTTTGCCAATCAACTTGACCTTCGCTTACTTCATCAAGTCTCTCTTCCATATTTGCAGTAAATGATATATCAACGATATTTGCAAAGTGTTCTTCAAGGATTTTTGTAACGGTAAATGCCATCTCTGTTGGAACAATCTGCTTTTTCTCAATCGTTACATAAGTCCGACCACTGAGAGTTGCTATTGTTGGGGCATAGGTAGATGGACGCCCGACACCTTCTGCTTCAAGCTTTTTAATAAGTGAGGCTTCAGAATATCTAGCTGGTGGTTCAGTAAAATGTTGTTCTGGTTTGAGACTTTGTAGTTGTGCTTCATCTCCCTCTTTTAGAGTTGGAAGGAGTTTGTCTTTATCTTCAGCACCTGTTACAGCATAAAAACCATCAAAAATGAGTTTGCGACCACTTGCACGGTACTCATTCTCATCTCCTTTAAAAATAATGCTTTGCTGCTCAAATCTTGCATCTTGCATCTGGCATGCCATAAAACGTTCATATATAAGACGATAAAGTTTAATTTCATCAGCTTTTAAAAAGCTTTGTGCAACCTCTGGAGTAAATTGTAACATAGTAGGACGAATTGCCTCGTGTGCTTCTTGTGCACCTTTTGCTTTTTTTGTGTAAATTTTTGGCTCATTTGGTAGATATTTTTTTCCAAAACGGTTCTCTATTACACCTCGAACAGCACCAACGGCTTCAGATGCTAAATTAAGAGAATCTGTTCTCATGTAGGTAATAACACCCGAAGTTCCATCTGGAGTTTTAACACCTTCATAAAGAGCTTGTGCAACCATCATCGTTTTTTTAGGAGTAAATCCAAGTTTTGAAGATGCAGTTTGTTGCAGAGTTGAGGTCATAAAAGGTGGTGGAGTTGAGCTTTTGCGTTCTTTAATTTCCAATTTAGAAATGGTAAAAGAATCTGCTTTGACACTTGTCTCAATTGCCATTGCTTGTTCTTTATTCTCTATAGACATTTTATTGAGTTTTTCACCCTTATGAGTGATTAAACTCGCATCAATATTATTTTTAAATATAGTATCAATACTCCAATACTCAACAGGAATAAAGGCTTGAATTTCACGTTCTCTATCAACTACAAGTTTAAGTGTTGAACTTTGAACACGACCACCACTAAGTCCTTTTTGAATTTTAGAAGCTAAGAGAGGTGAGAGCTTATAACCAACGACACGGTCAAGCATGCGACGAGCCTGTTGAGCATTAACCATATCCATATCTATTTTACGAGCAGAATCGAGTGCATGTTTGATGGCGGTTTTTGTTATTTCATGAAAAACAATGCGTGGAAGCTCTTCAGGATCTTTTTTAATGGCATGAGCAATATGCCAACCGATAGCTTCTCCCTCACGATCCTCATCGGTCGCGATATAGATGATATCTGCTTTTTTTGCAAGAGCTTTTATCTCTTTAACAGTTGGTGCATTCTCTTTTGCCACAGAGTATGTTGGAATAAGATGGTGTGTCTCTTCATCCACAGCAATTCCAAAACGAGATTTTGGTAAATCTCTAATATGTCCTTTTGAAGCTATTACTTCATAATCCTTACCAAGAAAGTTCTTTATAGTTTTTGCTTTAGCAGGTGACTCGACGATAATTAAGTTCAATTATTATTCCTATATATATTTAGTATAGTTATTTTTTATTTTGGAAGTGTAGCAAAAAAAAGGTTAAATAAGAAAGTGTCATTTTATTTCTATATTTATTAAAGTTATTTTTTTGTTAGTCGATTTGTCTACTATCTAGGGCAGGGAAGCCCAAAGATAAAAAAAACTTCGAGAGTGTAAGGCTCTTACCCTAAAAGGATTTATTATGGGATTTAGGATTAACACAAACATCGGTGCCATGAATGCATGGAGAAATGCTTCTATGAACAATATTCAACTTGACAAAAGTTTGAATTCATTAAGTTCAGGTCTGCGTATCAACAAAGCTGCTGATGATTCAGCTGGTTTGGCAATTGCAAACAAATTATCTGCACAATCAAATGGTTTAGGTCAAGCCATTAGAAATGCAAATGATGGTATCGGTCTTATTCAGACTGCGGATGGTGCTCTTCAAGAGTATGATAATATCTTAAACAGAATTCGTACACTTGCTGTTCAAGGTGCCAATGATACTCAAGATAGTGCATCAAGATCATTTATCGGTAAAGAGATGAGTAGACTTACTTCAGCTCTTGATAATATTGCTAATACGACACAGTTTAATGGTAAAGCTTTACTAAAACAAACAACATCGTATAATTTTCAAGTTGGTGCTTATAGAGGCGAGACTACTAGTGCTACTATTAGTGATGTAAACACAGCAGTTGTATTTGCTGTTCCTGTAACTACTCTCTCTACTCAAGCAAGTGCAGCATCGATTATCTCATATATGGATAGTGCGATTAAAACAATTGATACTTTAAGAGCATCTTTGGGTGCGGCTCAAAATCAACTTGAGTCAACAGTGAGAAATATCTCTGTAACTCAAGTAAATGTAAAAGCAGCAGAATCTACTATTCGTGATGTTGACTTTGCAAGCGAAAGTGCAAACTTTTCTAAAAGAAATATCTTAGCTCAATCTGGTTCATATGCTATGAGTCAGGCGAACTCCGTTCAGCAAAATGTTCTAAGACTACTTCAGTAAATTCTCTAAATTTTAGTCTCTAAACTTCTTTTTTTAAAGAAGTTTAGATTTTGCTCAATACTCTCTTTAAAAAATACAATAATCCTCAAAATTTGAGGTATAACCCTTTTGTCTAAATGTTTTATAAGTTTATTCTCATCTTTAATCTCTTGTGTATTTATAATGTCAAATATATAACCAGAAACAAATTGTAAATAGAGTGTTATTATATAGTCTACATCAGAACTTTTTACATCTCTTTCATCTGTCAGTATCTCATAAAAAGCACCTAAGAGATTATAATGGTATTGATTTATATTTTGATGATTTATTTTTGTATGTTTATTGAGTATATCTATAATATTATCACAATATTCTATTCTCAATTTTAAGTTATTGCTCTCTTTTATAGTTAAGAATGTTTCAGAATTATTATTTAGAGCCGCTGTTAGTGTATTGTGGAGCATTTCTTTATCTATGTTTTTATAAGAGAGTAATCTCTTGTCTTCAAATTTAAGAGGTAAAGCATCTTCAATATAAGCACCACTACTTAGATTAAAAACATTATGGTGCACAGTCTTATAGATGTGTGTTAAGGAATTACACTCATCCTTCCAACTATTCATAAGAAGTGTTGTAAATACTTTATCTGTTAGGTTTCCTTTTGTTTTTATAACTGCTTGATTAAGAATTAGTTCACCACCTATCTCTTCATCTTCTTTTAGTTCAATATTTCTATTGTAATTATGAGCATTTGAATGTGTTTGACCAGTAGTTTGGTCAGTGGCAAAATCAAGACCCAAAAGATAGAGATTTTTTGTCCCCAGCATCATTAAAAGAGCATAAGAGAGAGAACCAATATTTGAAGATGTAACCCCAACATTCCATTGTTTATACCTTGAACTTCCTTCAAAAATATAGACATTGTCTTTTTTGAAATAATCTACAAAAATTGGTTCACTAAAGGCGCCAAAGAGAGAGATGGTTTTATCAAAGAATGAGAGGTCCTTGACATTATTAGCATGAGGTCTAGCATCGCTAAAACCATGAACATGAGTAATAATATCTGGTCGGATGTTTAACTCTTCAAGTTTAGCAAGAAGTGGAGTTACAGCCACGATAATGAACTTTTTATGATTTTTTTGTAGCCATGAGATATTGTTTTGAAATGATGGACCTGCACCTAAAAGAAGTACAGGGTGTGTAGTAAATATATTACTAGTAAAAGAGTCACCGATATTTAAAACTTTATACCCATTTCTAAGATGCTCTAAAGGCCGTATTAGACTTGTTGTAAGAGCAGAGTAATTAAATGTTAGGTAGGTCTGAGAAACAATGACTTCTTGTATGCTTTTGAGTTTTTGATCAGAATGACTCAGAAGATGGAAATATTTTATATAATGATTATACATAAATTGTGTTTCTAAAAATACTCTTGTATTGTATTTAAAGTTATCATCATCTTCAAAAATAGCAAAGATTAACTGTGCACCATCTTTAGCAATTTTACTGTAATTTGTGCAAAAAAGAGATAGTCGAAAGAGTTCTAAATCGTCTTCAATGATAAAATAAACATTAGATTTTATTTTTTCATGTACTGTCATTATATGTAAGCCAAGTCCAACACCTAAAAATATGAACTTAAATATTTTTTTCATGCTTGTCATCTCTTTGGAAGCATACTTATTGGAGTAATTAATGAGACTTGCTGCTCCGGAGTAACTATTATTAGTTATGGGCATAGCCTCTAGCTCTTTTGCATATTCATCGGAGATTCTTACATCGTTAAACGTTTCATACAAGTTACCACTCTTTTTAAAATCTATACTCTTTGCGACTAAATTGGCATGCTTATTACTGTCTGTATTATAGAGCCAATGGTTACTTTCTAACTCTAATACATCAAAGTAACCCTCTTTATATTCAAGAGCATATTTTTCTTGTATATGTTCATGTTCAATAGCATTATTAAATGAGTGTAACTTTTCAAAAATAATGGGGTGTGAATTTTGGAAGTAGAGCAGATTTTCACCATATGTTTGGAGTGAAATCTCTTCTATATTTTGCATTATATACCTCATAAGTTAGTGTACTTTTTATTTAAGCAAAAGATGTACCTTAATATTACACATTATTAGGATAAAACCGATAGTATAAGTAATATTATAAAAACAGAAGAGATAAAATGCGAAGTATTCAAAAAATTAAACTTAGTATTAACTCAACCATTAAAGATGCTATGAAAGCCATAGATGTTGGTGCTATGAAAATTGCACTAGTAGTAGATGATGATGATAAGTTACTTGGTGTGCTTACCGATGGAGATATAAGAAGAGCACTTTTAAATGAGTTTGTATTTGATTCTACTATCGAATCTATTATTCAAAAGAATCCTCTTGTTTGTTATATTAACGATTCTAAAGAGGACATTTTAGCTAAAACTGTTGGAAAAAAAATATATCATATACCTGTTTTAGATTTAAATGAGAGAGTGGTTGGTATAGAAGATATAGACTCTCTTTTAGAATCAAAAGCTAAAAAGAATAGAGTGGTTCTAATGGTAGGAGGATTAGGTTCACGTCTTCGACCTCTCACAGAAGATACACCAAAGCCAATGTTAAGTGTAGGGAATAAGCCAATTTTAGAAACAATTATTAATAATTTTAGACAATATGGTTTCAGAGACATCATCCTGAGTGTGAACTATAAGGCTGATATTGTTAAAGAATATTTTGGAGATGGAGAAAAGTTTGGCGTCAAGATAGAGTATGTCCATGAAGAAAAACGCATGGGAACAGCAGGTGCATTGAGCTTGATGCAAGATAAGTTTAAACATCCTTTTTTTGTCATGAATGGTGATTTATTAACAAATGTGAATTTTGAACATTTCTTAAGCTTTCACAATGAAAATGCTTCTATCGCAACTATGGGAGTAAGAGAGTATGAATATCAAATTCCTTATGGGGTAATCAACCAAGAGGCTGGAAAGATACTCTCAATAATCGAAAAGCCAAAGCAACAATACTATGTAAATGCGGGTATTTATATACTTAGTCCTAGTGTGTTAGAGATAATCCCTAAAGATATTTTTTATGATATGCCAACATTTTTTGAAGATTTAATACAAGAGGGGAAAACTCCTATATCTTTCCCTGTACATGAGTACTGGCTAGATATAGGACAGATGAAAGAGTTGGAAAAAGCAAGGGATGAATACTTTAATGTATTTGAGAGCTGATTTTTATGCAATATAAAAATATCTTAATACTCAATCACATTATATATAGTTGTATACTAAAATATGAAAAAAGTAAAGGATGATAATTGAAAATAGATAAAAAAGTAAATTTTGACATCTGTACTTTTTGTAACCATAAGTGTACTTTTTGTTCAAACTCAGATCCTAGAACTATTAAAGAGCAGACCTCTTTAGATGACTTTATGGAAGTTATGAGAAATGTGGAAAAACATGTCAACATTACAGAACTAGGACTCTCTGCAAAGGGAGAGGTTCTCGTGAATAACGAATTTTCTCAAATTGTTCGAGCCTCCAAAGAGGAGTTTGGTATCTCTTATGTCTATTTTAGTACAAATGGAGCACTCTTAGATGATAAAAAAGCCAATGCTCTTCTTGAGGCAGGTATAGATAGCATCAAGTTTTCTATTAATGCACTTAATAAAGAGAGTTATAAAGAGGTACATCTTGTAGATGATTTTGAGTTAGTTATAAAGAATTTTAAAAATATGTTAAGACTAAAGAGAGAAAAGTACAAGGGTTTAAAGATATTTTTATCATCTGTTATAGAGATGGATGAGAGGAGTTTAAAAGACGCTTTTAGAGAACTTTTAGGAGATGATTTTGTACTTATAGATGGCATATCTGTGTATGCACTTAGCTTTACCCCAAAATTTGAAGTACACTCTAATAAAAAGGTTACCAAAAAATGTACTATCCCTTTTAATGAGCTCTATATTAACTCTGATGGAAGTTTGGGTTTATGTTGTAAAGATTATTTTGACTCCATCAACTTTGGCTCATTAGTGGAACATGACTTTATGGATGTTTATAATTCAGAGGCCTTTAAAAAGCTAAGAGATATGCACACAAAGAGTGAGTTTCCCGATAATCATCTGTGTAAAAATTGTCTTTTATATGGAGAAGAGTAGTGTTTAAGGGTAAAAAAATTTTAGCTGTTATTCCTGCTCGTGGTGGTAGTAAAAGGTTGAAAAATAAAAATATTTTAGAGCTAAAAGAAAAACCTCTGATAGCTTGGAGCATAGATGAGGCAAATCAATCAAAATATATAGATAAAGTCCTCGTAAGTACAGATTCTGATGCAATTTTTGAAGTAGCTCAAAAATATGGTGCATATCTTCCTTTTAAAAGACCATCTCACTTAGCCAAGGATGATACTAAATCCATAGATATTGTTACACATGCAATTAACTCCCTTTCCGAAGTAGGCGAAGAGTTTGATGAGGTGATAATTTTACAACCTACTTCTCCACTTAGAGATGTGGAGGATATAGATGGTGCAATAGAGCACTTTTACAAAAAAGATGCAGTGAGTGTCGTGAGTGTTTGTGAAGTGGAACACTCACCTTTATGGAGTAATACTCTGGATGAAAATTTGAGTATGATAGGCTTTTTAGATGAGCAGTATAATAACTCTCGTTCACAAGACTTACCGATGTATTATAGGCTCAATGGTGCCTTTTATATGTCAAGTGTAGAGTCTGTTATGAAAAACAATACATTTTTTGTAGATGAAAAATTTTATGCATACCTTATGAGTCAAGAACATTCGGTCGATATAGATACAAAATTAGACTTTATTATAGCCCAAGCTATTATGGAAGAAGGAAAATAGGGATGTCAGTAGAACATATAGAAAGAAAAAAAGAAGAAGTTAACTACAATGCAAATGAAATAATTTTCTCAAAAAAGTGGGAGAGTTATAGGGGTGAAGATTATGCTGAATATAGAGCGAATTGGAGCCAGTACCCAAAAGATAGAGTTGTCTCACATTTTCCACTTAACTTAGACATAGAGACAACAGATTTGTGTAACTTAAAATGTCCAATGTGTGCACGAACTATGAAAGATGCCGATAAGGAAAATCATCTCATCAAAAGCAGATACATAGATAAAGAGGCTTATAAAAATATTATTGATCAAGCAGTCGCACATGGTGTTAAGGCTATAAAACTACAATACTTAGGGGAACCACTTCTTCATCAAGATGTAGTATTTCAAGTAGAATATGCAAAACAACAAGGGATTATAGATGTGATGTTTAACACAAATGCAGTCTTGCTTACACCAGAATTATCAAAAAAACTCCTTGAAGCTGGTTTAGATAAACTCTTTATCTCGTATGATGCAGTCAATCCAAAACTGTATGAGCAACAACGAGTAGGAACGACAATGGGTGTTGTAATAGATAATATTTATGCTTTTATAAAATTAAGAGATGAACTCTCCCCGCAGACACATATACGACTCTCTATGGTGATGTATGAAGATCCAGTATGGAGAAAACAGTTTGAGGCGATGAAGATAATGTGGGATGGTTTAGTTGATTCTTTAGGGTATGGAATCTTTAATGAGAGAAATCCAGATAAAAAACATGAATATGAACCAGTAGAGGGTTTCTCCTGTGAGCAACTTTTTCAAAGGATGTTTTTAAAATGCAATGGCAATGTAACAGTTTGCTGCGTTGATGACTCTGATGAATATATTGTAGGAAACTGGAAAGAACAAAAGCTCATAGACATTTGGAATTCTAAAAAGTACAAAGAAATCCGTGAAGCTCATGTAAATGGCAACTACTACAATATAGAGATGTGTAGAAAATGTTTTTTACCTGATTTATACAAGAAAACCTATTTAAAGTAAAACTATTTAAACAGTAGTTTTACCTATATTTATGCATGAGTGTTTGGTAAATCAAAAAATCTTTTTTTAAGGATGTTTTTTAAGGGAGTCTTTTGCAAAATTTCTTTAATTTTTTCGCTCGTAGCTTCAGCTTTATAGGGATTATGGCTATTTTTTAAAATATCTTTAAACTCATGAGTGTAGATTTTTTCGATAGCCTTTAAAATAGCTTCTTTTTTTACCTCTACATCCATGACACTTGCCGCTTTTTCACGTCCTGTTTGTCTCTGGCCAATATTAATGGTAGCTATATGAAAACTTGGTGCTTCGATGATACCACTTGAACTATTTCCTACGACACCATCGATGTGTGAAAGTGCACTGAAATAACGTTTTTGACCTAAAGATGCAAAAAGAATAGCACTCTCTTTATGATGTTGCACAAACTCCTCTATCATTGTATTGATGATTTTACCATCTCTGTCTGCATTTGCTTTTGTAAAAATGATGTGAGTCTCTTGGAGCATATCAAGTGCATCTAAAAGTTCTTTAAATTGTTCTTGGGAGGATTGTTTCTCAAGAGTTGCAGGATGAAAGGTAACAAGAAGGTTCTTTTTTGAGAGTTTAAAGTTTATGGATGCTTGAAAGTCACTTTTAGAGAGGAGTTGTTCTTTTTCTATACTCTCAACTCCTAAAGAACCAACATTAAATACTCTCGATGGATCTTCACCGAGTTGGATAACTCTCTTTTTATAAAGTTCTGTGGCACAAAAGTGTAGATGACTCATTTTTGTTATAGCATGTCGTATAGCCTCATCCATAGCACCCTCTGTAGTTTCCCCTCCATGTATATGTGCAATAGCAATATTTTGCATCATAGAGGCTATAGCCATGGAGAGCATCTCATAACGGTCGCCGAGAATTACAACAATGTCTGGCTTTAATTTATTGAATCTCTGGCTCATCTGTATTTGGAGTTCTGCCATAGACTTGGATATATCTACACTTGTATCACTTGATAAATCCATAGAAATTTTTTCTGTAATAATAAAGTCTTTTTCTATCTCTTTATAGGTCTCTCCAAATTCTAAGCAGAGGTGTGCCCCTGTGACAAAAAGTTGCAACTCCAGATTTTTTTCACTCTCTATAGATTTGATAAGATTTTTTAAAAGACCGTACTCTGCACGTGTGGCAGTCACGACGGCTATTTTTCTCATAGTCTCTCATCCTCTTCATAATCTTTTTTAGCCTTTGTTCCTATGATTTTATCCCATTTCATAGGGCTTATACCATCTGCTGGTCGTTTAGCTGTAATATTTTTTTCATCAAATATATCACCTTTTTTAATCTTACATGCAGCTACTAGAGATTTTCGAGAGATAAGAATATTTTTACTTTCACTTGGACTTGGCTGTTTTATAGGACTTCCCATAGCTCTTTCTATGTTTCGCACGGCAGATACCATCGCTTTTAATTCATCAGGTTCGAGACTTGCTTTGTGGTCAGGTCCTTGCATGCTTTTATCAAGAGTAAAATGCTTCTCTATGACACTTGCACCTAAGGCTGCTGCAGCAATATCCACTTCGATTCCTAAAGTATGGTCGCTATAACCATATTCTACATCAAAGGTAATACCAATATTTTGCATTGCTTTGAGATTAACATCTTGCATAGGAGTTGGGTACTGTGTATTGGCATGGAGAATAGTAATACTGCTTTTTGGTGTTCCTGCGTCCACTAAAATATTAAGTGCTTCACCTATTTCGTTCATAGTGGACATGCCACTAGAGAGAATGATTTTTTTCTTGAGTCTGCCAATCTTGTGTAAATATGGCAGGTTAGTAATCTCTCCACTGGGTATTTTAAAAATATTTAAGCCTAATTGTACTAAAAGATCAATACTCTCTAAATCAAAAGGAGTGGAGAGAAAGAGAATATTTTTGTCTTTGGCATAGCTTAAAAGCTGATGGTGTGTCTCCACATCAAGTTCAAGTTTTTTTATCATCTCAAATTGTGACTCATTTGCATTTGTAGTCTCTTTTTGATACTCTGCTTTTGGAGCATTTTTTGCAACTAAATTTTCTGTTTTGAAGGTTTGAAACTTAATGGCATCTGCTCCAGAATCCTTGGCAACATCTATAAGCTTTTTTGCAAGTTCTAGTGAGCCATTATGGTTGACTCCAGCCTCTGCGATTATAAAGATACTCATATGTAAAGACTCCCAGCTTTGACAAAATCATCAACTTCAACTCCCTCTTTAACAGTGGCATTACTTCCAATAAAACTATTTTTTTTAACTCTCACTCCACCATTAATGATAGCTCCAGTAGAAATATGGACATGCTCTTCAATGATAGCATCATGCTCGATAAGGGCTTTTGTATTAATGATGCAATTCTCACTAATTACAGCATTTGCATTAACAAGAGCATGGTGCATAATAATGCTTCCTTCGTGAATTGTTGCATGTCTTGAGAGATAAGCAAGGGGTGATACAATAGTAGGAATTTCATAACCAATACTTTTGAGTTTATGAAAGAGTTCTACCCTTGAAGTATTAGAGCGAATATGTCCGATGGCAATAAAAGCATAAGCATACTCTTTAAAAAACTTCTCTAAGTCCTTGTCACTACCGATGATTTCATATCCTAAAACCATCTCCCCTATAGACTTATTAGCATCAAGAATACCCACAATCTGGTAAATATCCTCTTGCTCTATCACATCTATAACACTATGGCAGTGTCCACCACCACCTATTAAAAGTATCTGTTTTTTTTTCATACTACTACACTACTTGTAATATTGACAACTCTTTGTTGTAAATATATTGAATTTTTGAGGCTATCGCACTGGCAGTTCTTGTACATCTCTAAATCGTTCATAAGTCTCCAAATCGCTCTTGTCATGATACCATTTTTATTTGTATACTCTAAAAATGCATCGCGTTCAAGTTTATTTTTGAAAAGAAGTGCCTGTAGCCAGTAGTTCGACTCTGCACTTTCGGGTTCTAGAATGAAGCTTATATCGGAAGAGTACTCAAAAAAGTTTTTATATTTTTGTGCTAAAAGTCTTTTTGCTTTTAAAAAGTCATCCAATTGTTCAAGCTGTGCTACTAAAAGAGCGGCATTGAGATTAGGCATACGGTAGTTAAAGCCTAATTCATCATGTATATATTCCCAGGCATGAGGCTTTTTTGCTGTGCTTGAGAGATGCTTGGCTTTTTGTGCTAGCTCTGCATCATCAGTGACTATAACGCCACCGCCTCCAGAGGTAATAATTTTGTTACCATTAAAACTAAAGACACCTAGCTTTCCAAAACTACCAGTGTGCTTTGCTTTGTAGTAGCTTCCCAGACTCTCTGCTGCGTCTTCTATGAGTGTGAGATGATAACTTTCACAAATTTCGGCAATAGTTTGAATTTTACAAGGATGTCCAAAGGTATGCATCGGTACAACAGCTTTAACAATTTTTTTTGTAGTTTTATTCTTACAAACCCCATCAATGACTTCACAATTTTTTTCCAAAAAGTTCTTTAATGCCTCAGGGCTCATTCCCAAAGTATCAAGGTCAACATCTATAAAAATTGGTTTAGCCCCCGTGTAGCTTATGGCATTTGGAGTAGCCACAAAACTAAGAGCTTGTGTGATTACTTCATCATCTTTAGAGACACCTGCTACAAGAAGAGCGAGATGCAAGGCTGCTGTTGCATTGACTGTAGCAATGGCATATTTGCTTCCAACTTTTTTTGCAAACTTTTCTTCAAAAATATTGACAAATTTTCCTACAGAAGAGACATAGGAGGAGTCTATACACTCATTTAAGTATTTTTTTTCATTACCCAAAAATCGTGGTTCATGCAGAGGTAAAAAATCTTCAGTTTTATATATATTTCGTATAAACTCTATAATCTTTTGCATTACATTTTTCCATCGAGGTATTTATCTTTCTCTTGATGAGAAAAATTAGGGATAAGTTTTAAAAATTCTTTTAAAATATCTTCTTTACTCCAGCTAAGCGATATTTTGAGTCTTTCTATATTGGTTTGAAAACTTTTTAACGCTTCTGTATCAAAAAGAGCTCTATTTTTAATAATGCCAAGAGTTGTAAAAGAGTCCATGTCAAGGCTCTCATTAGAAGTAAAAAACTCCTCAAAATCTTTCTCTCCTGTGGTATCACTTTTAGAAAAGTAACATGCCCATTCTCCTTTTTTTGGTAACTCTAATGCAAGTTCACGGGCTTGTGTCTCATTAGTGCATAGATGCGCTTTGTACCCTAAATTTTCAAGATATTTTAGTGCAATATCTGCAAAAGAGATAAGATGCAGAGTATCATCTAGTTTTGGAAAAAATATGTCACGATTTTCTCCAAATATACAAGACATTAAACATAGTTCCCCGCTCTCTTGTGGTGTGAGAAAATAACGTTTAATGTCATTTGGTGCTACGATAGGTTGGAGTTTTTGTATGCGTTGGTTGAAACTGTGAAGTAAAGAACCATCACTAAATGCCACATTGGCAAAACGTGCAGTTGAGATAGGAATTTCAAGAGATTTTTGCATCAAAAACATCTCCATAATTCTTTTGCTTGCTCCCATCATATTAACAGGGTTTGCAGCCTTGTCTGTGCTCACGCAGAAGTATTTTTTTGCACCATTTTGTATAGCATGAGAGAGTGTTTTTATAGTGTTAAATATATTGACATCAATCATTCTCATAAGTGTAAAGGGGTCTTTTTCACTTCTCACATGTTTTAAAGCACAGAGATTTAGCACATAATCATACTTTCCATCATTGTGCATAAAAGCATCATATTCAATGGAAGAAATATCTAAGGCATAGGTTTGAAAATCACCATGTATATATCCAAAAGAGCTTCGTATATCACGTACGAGTTCCACAAGATTATTTTCGCTAATATCTACAACATGAAGTTTTTTTGGTTCTCTTTTAAATATCTCTTTAGCAACAGCTTGTCCAATAGAACCAGCACCCCCTAAAACTAAAAAAGAAGAGTTTGAGACTATGGAGGAGAGAGCTTTTGCATGGGAGTTTATATCAGCACAAAAAAGTGCTTTTTCTCTTCCGATGAGATGTAAAATATTCAAAATAGTTATCCTAAGTTCTTAATAGAAAATCATAGCAAAAAAAGTACCATAAATTTACTCAATTGATTAAAGACAATGGTGTAATTGTCGATTTAAGAGTATATAAAAAGAATGAAAGATTATTTATAAAAGGATTTATTATGGGTATCTCTTCTCTTGGTGTCGGTTCTGGGATTTTGACACAAAGTCTTTTAGACAAGTTAAGAACGGCAGATGAAGCAAGCCAAGTAAAACCGACAGATTTAAATATTGTTTCTGTGAAGGACAAACAAGCCTCATATTCACTTTTAGATGCGACAATGACAAATTTAACGGATAGTATTACGGCAATGAAAACGCAATCGCTTTTTGATGAAAGAAAAGCTACCGTAACAGGTACATCTGTTTCAGTAATTGCTTCTGCAAACAGTGATAAACAATCATTCACTTTAAATGTCACACAATTAGCTACAAAACAGATAGAAGAATCTGGTTCATTTGCAGTAGCCACAGATAAAATCGCCTCTGCGGCAGGAAGTGTGGATTTAGCGATTAATGGTAAAAATTTTACTGTTAATTATGATGCGACTACAACTATTGATGATTTTAAAAAGGCTATAAACACAGCTGCTGGAACAGACGTAAATGCAACCATCGTTCAGGTTGCAACAGGTGACTTTAGGCTTTTTGCAACTTCTGCTAATACGGGAACGACACAAGATATTACTATAACTGATACAACAGGAAATTTGTTAGATACAAGATTAACAACAGGATTGACAGCTATTCAAACTGGAGTTGATGCAAATTTTGACTTTAATGGTCAAGCTATAACACGCACAAGTAATAATGTAACAGATTTAATTACAGGTTATGACATAACACTTAATGAGCTAGGTAGTTCTACTGTAAAAGTGGAGCAAAATAAAGATAGTATTCTTGCAAAAGTAGATAGTTTTATCTCAAAATATAATGATGCAGTCAAAGAGTTAAATAAATATACAAAAGTGAGCAGTGATAGTACTACAAGAGGTATATTCTCTACAGACAGTTCGATTAAAGCTTTAAGAACAACTGTTAATAATCTTGTTAAAAATGTTGGTGGTGGAGTAGGGAGTCTTTTAGATTATGGTTTTGATGTGACACAAGATGGAACAATGAGTGTTGATAAAACGGTATTAAATACAAAATTAGATGCAAACCCAACAAATTTTAAATCATTTTTTACAGGAGGAGACTATACAGATGCTGCAGGAACTGTAACAACATTAAAGGGTGCTTTTGTTGAAATGTCAACTTCTGTTGAAGCTTATACAGCTTTTAATGGAATGCTTGATCAATTTAATACTTCATTGAGTGATAATTTAAAATCTTTAGAAGATAGACGGGTAAAAGCAGTAGAAAGACTTGATAGTAAGTACTCAATTATGAAAAAGCAGTTTGCCGCATATGATGCAGTTATAAATAGATTGAATTCAACATCTTCGTTATTGACACAATTAACGAATAGCAAGTCTGGTCAGTAAAGTTAAAAAGTAATACAAAAAGGATTTACAATGTATGCTAATACAGCACATGATATTTATACACAAAATGATATTGAAGTAGAGTCTCCACTTAAATTGGTTGAGATGCTCTACCAAGGAGTATTACGTTTTAATGCACAAGCAAAAAAAGCTATTAAAGAAAATGATATAGAAAAACGAGTTTATTGGATTAATCGTTCTATTACTATTATAACAGAACTGATATCCATACTTGATATGGAACAAAAAGGGACAATTTCAAGGTATTTGGATGGTCTTTACAATCATCAAATTAAATTGTTGACAGCAGCAAGCACATTGAATGATATGGAAAAATTAGATGAGTGTAGTAATGTTTTTAAAGAGCTTTTGGATGCATGGAGAGATTTAAGCTAATGTGGCTTCAAAAACTTAAAATTGCAATTGTTGAAGAAGATATAGAAATAATCAATACATTACTTGAAGATGTTCCTCTTTTAAGAGAAGATAAAGAGATAGATGAGGCACAAACACTATTACATGAAGCACTTGTTTTAGTTGTAAAACTGCAAAATAACACTAAGAATTTAATGATAAAAATAAAAAAAAATATAGACTTTTTAAATGCTATAGAAGGTACGAGTTTCAATAAACTTGATATAGTTTCATAGCTTTTTTTTTACAATTGCAAATTTTAAACTGCGCACAGTATATTCACTCACTACGGCACCCTTTCTCATAGTAAGTATATGCTCAACCGCATCGGCTATATCTGATGCAAATAATTTTTCATCCTCTTTTTGACTTGTGCTAAATTGCAGTGAGTCATAAAAGGAGGATTCTGTCATATCAGGGTTGATATTTGTGATGCTGAGTCCACTTTTTCGTGTCTCTTCAAAAAGTGCATCGCCAAAGGCTTTAAGCCCTGTTTTTGTTGCAGAATAAACACCAGAAAATTTGCTTGAACGCAGGGCCTCTATGGAATTTATGTTTATGAGATAACCATTCTGCTCTTTAAGCTCCCTTAAAAGTGCATTTGTTAGTAGCATAGGTGCAGTAAGATTGACATAAGTCATGTCTATAATAGTTTGAGGGCTTAGTTCCTCATGAGGCTGAAATACTCCAAAACCAGCAGAGTGAATAAGCAGAAAAATCTTCTCTTTTTTGAGTTTATCACATAAGCTTTGTAGCTCTTTTTGAGATGATAAATCAGTTTTGATGGCATGAAAGTTTTCATTTTGTATACTTGAGGGAGATATATTTCTGCTTACACCAATGACACTATATCCAAGTTGAAGTAGTCTTTGTGCTATAGCATTACCTATCCCTGAACTTGCCCCTGTTACTACTGCTTTTCGCATCAACTCTCCTTAAATATTTTGCTATACTATCGTTATGAAGAAGATATATATAACTGACTTGGACCATACATTCTTAAAAATGGATTTATCTATTAGTGATTATACTAAAAAAATCTGGAACTCTTATGCAAACAGTTCTATCATGAGTGTAGCAACAGCGAGAACTTATAATAAAGCTGTGCAATTTTTAGAGGGTGTAGAGATAAATGCTCCTATGATTTTACTCGATGGGGCACTTATTGCAACAAGAGATAAAAAGGTTATATCTATAAAGTCTATTTCAAAAGATGTGAGTGACATGATTATATCAGAGGGTGCAAAACTCTCTATATTTCCTTTTGTCATAGCTTTGGATGGAGAAGGTTTTAATGAACTTTTTTTGCATTCACATAAACTGAACTTTTATCAAAAAAAAGTCTTAACACGTTATGCAAAAGATGATAATCTTTTTGCGATGGAGCATCTTCAAGCAAGAAAAGAAAATTTTAAACTTGTTTATATAGGAGAAGAAAAATTATTAAAAGAACTCAAAGAGGCTTTGGTAAACCTTTTTGGGGATGAGTTGAAGTTTATTCTTGCTCCGGAAATCTATACAGGCTCTTATTTTTTGACTATTTTACATAAAAATGCAGACAAATCACATGGCATAGAGAGTATGAGTGAGTATCTTGGTCTTGATTTGCAAAAACTTACTGTTTTTGGAGACAATTTTAACGATATGGGTATGTTTGATTTAGCAGGTACTTCTGTAGCAGTTGCAAATGCTCAAAGAGAGCTTAAGGATATGGCAACTATTGTATTAGAATATACTCATGAGGAAGATGGTGTGGCAAGATACCTTGAGGCACTACGATGATTATTATGGGTATTCTCTTTTTTATATTTGGCTTTGTGACATGGCTCAATGGTTCTTTGATTCCTTTTTTAAAAGTTATATGTAACCTTAATGAGTTTGAAGCACTCTTTGTTACCTTCGCTTTTTATATAGCTTACACACTTATGGCTCTACCTATGGCATATGTTTTAGAGAGAACAGGATATAAAAAAGGAATGATGTTTGGTTTGGCAATCATGGCGAGTGGAAGTTTACTTTTTATTCCAGCAGCTTTGAGTGGAGAGTTTTTTGTTTTTCTTCTTGCTCTTTTTCTTCTTGGTTCTGGATTGACACTTCTTCAAACTGCTTCAAATCCTTACATTGTACTCCTTGGCCCTATAGAAAGTGCTGCTATGCGTATAAGTATCATGGGGCTTGTTAACAAAAGTGCAGGAGTATTGGCACCGATAGCTTTTACGGCACTAATTCTCTCAGGTATGGGTTCATTGCAAGATTTAAGTGCTGCAGAGATAGATGTAGTAGCCCATAAGTTAATCATTCCTTATCTCGTTATGGCAATGATTTTGATTGCTCTCGTTTTTCTTATAAAATATTCTTCTTTAGAGGAGTTGGCATTTGAAAGCAGTACAGAAGATGAGACAAATATTTTTGCTTACCCAAAGGTTGTTTTAGGAGCAGTTGCCCTTTTCTTTTATATAGGAATAGAAGTTATAGCTGGAGATACAATAGGGCTTTATGGAGCGAGTTTGGGAGTACAAAATGCAACATCCCTCACCTCATACACTATGGTTTTTATGGTGCTTGGTTACATTGTAGGTGTTGTTTGTATACCAAAATATCTTTCTCAAGAAAAAGCTCTCATAGGCTCCTCTTTACTTGGTATACTTTTACTATTTGGTGTCTCATTTAGCTCCGCCACAGATGCCCTTTTCCTGTCTCTCCCAAATACACTGCTTTTTGTAGCTCTTTTAGGCTTTTCCAATGCTCTTGTCTGGCCAACTATATGGCCATTAGCACTTGATGGTATGGGAAAACATACACCAAAAGCGAGTGCATTACTCATTATGGCTATAGCAGGAGGAGCTCTGTTGCCTTTAGCATTTGGTAAAATTGCACAACTTAGTGGTAGTATGCAGAGTAGTTATCTTTATGGCAGTGTCTGCTATCTTTTTATCTTAGTATATGCTTTGAAGTGGCATAAAATGGATAGCTGGAGTAGAAATAACTAATGGAGATTTTGTTAGAGGAATTGTACCAAAGTGACTTACATATAGACAAGTATCATGAGAGAAAAGCACAAATAGATGAAAAATCTTACCAAATAGTAGGTATTACCCAGAGTGGCAAAACAACACTACTTAAAAATTATCTTTTAAGTCTTAAAAAAAATTCTTATCTCTACATTGACTGTAATGATATACGCATAGATATAAAAAAACTCAATTTATCACTTAGCAAATTTTGCAACAAATATAAGATAGATGTTCTTGTCTTTGACAACTACAATGAAGCCATAAGGTTTGTCAATGTGTCACAACTGCTTGTGAGCTCTCAAAGCACTTTAGAATTGAAAACACTTGAGCTGATTGAACTCTATCCTCTCGATTATGAAGAATTTTTAGCTTATGAGCATAAGTATGATTCTTCAGCACTTAATCACTTCTTTCAACTTGGTTGTTTCCCTCTGATGCACAAGGTAAGTAGCGATATTAGAAATATTTTGATTCAAGAGATACTTCAAAGTAGACTAGAGAGTATGGAATTTGATGTACTTTGTCTTTGTGCAAAATTTATGTCACAAAAACTTTCTGCTTTTACAATTTATGAACGATTAAAACAGACAAGAAAAATTTCTAAAGATAAACTTTACAGATCTTTTGCAAACTTGCAAAACAAGAAATATATTCATACACTAGAGAAGTTTAATCACTCCCGTGCAATAAAAAAAGTCTATCTTTGTGATACATCATTAAAAAGTGCACTTAGTATAGAAAAAAACTTTGCAAGACTCTTTGAAAATATGGTTTTTCTTGAACTCTTAAAGGCAAAAGTAGAATCTTATTATGAAGACGGGATTGAGTTTTATCTTCCTAGTAGTGAAGAGATTCTTTTGTGTAAGCCTTTTATAGATGAGAGAAGGCTTTTTAACAAGTTAGAAAGTATAGAAGAATTTATATTTACACATTCCATTAAAAAAGTGACGGTTATAACAATGAACAAAGAAGGAACTGTCTCACATCCACTCTCAAAGGTAGAAATCATTCCCTTTGATATATGGGCACTAGGAGATTAAATGGGTAGTTTATGTGGCATAGATGAAGCAGGACGTGGTTGTATTGCTGGAGATTTAGTTGTGGCTGCTTGTATTTTAAATGATGGAGTGAAGATAGCTGGATTAGGTGACTCTAAAAAAATAAATGAAAAGAGACGATATACACTTTATAAAGAGATAGTTCAAAAGAGTAGTTACCATATAGTGGTAATAAAACCTGCTGAGATAGATGAAAATGGAATTTCTTATTGTATGACCAAAGCACTCAAAGAAATATGTGCAACACTTCAAGCAACAGAATACCTTTTTGATGGAAACTGTACATTTGGGGTACAAGAGTTACAAACAATGGTTAAAGCAGATGCAAAGGTTATTGAGGTGAGTGCTGCTTCAATTCTTGCAAAAGTTACACATGACAGAAATATTATAGAGGATGGAAAAAAGTACCCTGAATATGGTTTTGAGAAGCATAAAGGCTATGGGACAAAGTTACATATTGAGATGATTAAAAAATTTAATTACTCTTTAGTGCATCGAAAGAGCTATAAGGTGAAGGCTTTAACAACAACTTTATTTTAATGAAAGCTGTGTTACTATGTGAAAATTATTTTGGAGTAAGTGTATGAGATACTATATTATTGTTTTTGTTGTTGCGTCTTTGCTTATAGGATGTGCAAAATCTAAAGAAGAAAAAGAATTAAAAATTGAAGAGAATAACATTAGCATTAGAATAGAGGGGTCTGTTTACCCAAGTCAACAGCAAGAAGTGATAGCTGAGAGTTCTGGAAAAATAAAAAAACTCTATATTAAGTATGGTTCTGAAGTTAATAAGGGAGATTTGATTTATTCTCTTGATAAAGAGTTACTAAACTTAGATATCCAAAACAAGAAACAAGAGTTAAAGCTATTGAAAAAAATATATGCTAAAGTTAAAGAAGATAATACTCAATATAAAGATTCATCTGAAATTATAATTGCAGCAAGAGAGTTAAAGAAAGTCGCTTACTTAAAATCTGAGGGTTACTTAAGAGAATTTGAAGAGAATGGATATAAAAAGAACTATATTAATGCTATTGATGCCAAAAGAAATAAAGAGATGAGCCAGTATGAAAAAAGAAAAAATATAGAAACATCTCTTTTTGCTAAAAAAATAGAATTAAAAAAACTCTATTATCAATTAAATCACTCTGATGGTTATGCCGGTATGCATGGGCTAATAGCAAAAATAGAGGTTCAAGAGGGTGAGAATATAGGAGTAGATAAAAAGATATGCACTATCGTGAATCTTGATAAAGTTATTGTTAGAGCAGGATTTGCTACAGGTCTTTTACCTTTTATACATAAAAAAAGAGATGTTCAAGTGAGTTTTGTAACAACACCACCTTATAAAACAGTGGCTAAAATTACAGAAATTCGACCAATTGTTAATCCATCTTTTGAAAGTATGACATTAGATATTGAGGTTCCAAATAAAGAATATATGCTACAAGAGGGCACAAGGGCTTTGGTAAATATTACACTCTCTAAAGAGGGACAAAAAAGAGTAAGGACATATTTTATACATAATAAAAATGATAGAGTTGTTCAGCTTCAATCAAAGATATAAATAGACACGTCCTAAAGGTAAATTTATATCTTCAAAGGTGTCTTTTTGAAACTTTAACTCAATAACAAGAGAGTTAGAGTTATCACTCTTTAGCCAATTTTTATCATAAAGATTCCAAACATAACTATTCTTTCTAATAAATGGTGATTTTATTTTGAGATATATATTACTCTTGTATGCATCACTTGCAACTACAAAGCCTTTTTCATAAAAACGTATATATGCATTCATACCATTGATTTTTTCATAGCTTGAACCAAGAGAAGTACCAAGTTGGTAAAGATAGACATCATCTCTTTCAAGAGTTTTATCTTGTGGTACTTCGGCATAAACAAAACTATTTGTTAACTTTGCCATTGCATAACTAAAATAGATACCATTTTTTGGTTTTTTCAATCTATAAAGTGGTGTATTTGTATAAATTTTTTCATATTCTGGTGCTAAATAGTTAAGGTAGATGAAGTTTTTAAACCCATTATGAGCATATTTATTTTTGTAGCTCTCTAAGAGATTGATATAATTTAAAGAGTCATTAATATCTTTTGAAGTTTGATAGATAGGATAGTAGTTTGTTGTTTTAATTGTATCAACCCAACCTTTATCTTCTAGTTGGATTCTTATCTGTTTATCTTTAAGGGAAGTGATATAACTCTCAGTCATATCATAGCTTACATAAGGGAGTAAAGCCTCATGGTGCCTAAATGCTTGATTTGTTACCACAAAGATATTCTCTTGATGTAGTTTTTGATAAAAGTTGCTAACTGTTTGGAGATAAGTTTTATTTTGATTTAGAGTTTGAAAGTATGCTTTTATACTCTGGTAAGAAACTTCATCTATAAATGAGCCTGATCCCCAATCAAAAAAAAGACCATTAAAACCTTTTACATTTAAATTGTTTTTTAATTCATTAATATGGCGTGAGAGCAATTCTTCATCTGCAAAATTATAATAATACTCTTGACACCAATCATATTGTTTAGATTTACAGTGATTAAATGGACCATTGGGATTGAGAGTGAGTCTCTCTTTATTATTGTAAACCCACTGGGCAAAGTCATTGTTTTTTGCAGTAGTATAATAATAAAATGCAGGCATCCACTCATAAGCGATATGATGTGGTATTTCAAGGAGATTATTATCTTGAAGAAGTTGATAAGTTATTCTTTTATCATTAATATTACCAAGTTCTACAATAGTAAATTTCTTTGCCCATGCTATTTCAGCTTTATCACCATAAGCAGCAGCAACTAAATAATCTCCTTGAGCTTGTGGTATGCTTTTTTGAGGTGCCTGGACAAGTTGATAATTTTCTTTGCTGACAAGTATTGAGTTTGTCTCTGTAGATATTTGCATCCCATGTTGTAATATTCCAAAATCTGCTTGACAAGAGTTTGTAATAAAGATGAGCAGAGTTAAATTAAAAATATATTTTATCATGATTGAATTAATTCCTTAAAAGTTATTTTTTTGATGAGTAAAAAGAGATATAACAGGACAAAATCTACTATAAAGAGTAGAAGATGGTAAAGAGATGCGGCTAAGAGTGCATCTTCTTTGCTAATACCATATTGACTAAGATAGAGTACAACAGCCCCTTCATAGGTTCCAAGACCTGCTGGAGCCAAAGGAACAGCTAAAGCAATAGTTGAAAATATAAATAGTCCAAGAAGTTCATGCATGGAGAGTTTAAATTCTACTGCTAATGTGTAAAAAAGTGCCGTTGTTGTAAAGTAGGTTAACCAGAGTAAAAGTGTATACCATGACAAAGAAATAGGTGATTTAAACAGCTTGTTTACTATTAAAAAAATTTTTTGAAGATAGACTCTGAAAAATTGTAAAGGTATTTTTTTTATTAAGTATCGTGAGTTATTCATACTAAAGAAAAACACTGTTAATGGGATAAGTAGACTTAGCATAAGAATAGTATTTTTAATAATTTCGTTAGCTACATAGCTATATGACCATAGAATAAGGAGTAAAAACAGAACAATAATATCAAAAAATCTCTCAACAAAAATAATAGAGATACTTTTATGATAGTTAAATTTATAAAATTTTCTTAAATAAATTGCTTTAGAGAGTTCTCCCATTTTTGCTGGTAAAATCATATTGAGTGCACTGGAAACTATAATAGTCTCAAAAGATATGATAAAAGAGAGAGAAGACATTTTCATCCATCGTATAGCCAACATAATTTGAGAAAAGAAAATAATACAAATACTTATTAGTAGTCCAAATATTGAAAATTTTTCAGGATTTATATTTTTTATGTCAAATCCATAAAATATATAGAGGATCAAAACAAGAAGTAAAGCTACTTGAACAGTTTTATGTATCATGAAGAATGCTCTTTATTTTTGTTTCTGTCTTGCCTAAGGTGAAAAAAGCCAAAATATAATCAATATTTACGGAAGTGTATTTTTTAAAGTAAAAAAGTAGATTTGTATCCATCAGTTCATAAGGATGTACATAAAGAACAGGATCAATTGTTTTTTTAAAAAAATATTTTAAAAGCCAAAGAGGTAAAACCCTAAGATAAAATCCACCACTAAAAGGGATCAATCCTTTTGGAACAGGTCTCTCTGTAATTGAACCATATTCTGTAAATATTGTAAAAGGACTTTGTTTATTAATACTATTTCCATACATATAATTTTTCATAGGAAAATAAGATGATGAGTATGTAAAGCCAATTTTTGCTAATTGGGTATAATATTTTTTTTCAAAAGGTAGGGACCAACTTGGACTTCTATAGCCTTGAATTTTCATACCACTTATCTGCTCTAGTATCTCTTTGGCTTTTTTTACACCTTCGCACCAAGCTATAAAGTCCTCTTTGTAAACTAGATTATGCTCATAACCATGACAGGCAATTTCTATGCCATTTTGGGCAATAATTTTAACAATTTCTGGGTGTTTTTCTGCAAAACTTCCAAGAATAAAGGCTGTTGCATTGTGATTCTTTGCAAGTTTTATAAACTTTTGAATATATACTTCATAATTTAAAGTTGGATTTTCTCTCCAAAGTACATTAAAGTTCATATCGGTAACTTCTTCAACATCTATTGTAAACCAAATCATAAATCCACCAAATACTTACATAGTTTTGGACCTAGAAAATCTACAATATTTTTTGGTAATTTTTTCCATACAGAGGAAGCTAAAGAGTATTTTTCATAAAGATCATAGGAATTTTCTTTCAATATTTCTATCTTAAGAGGCATTGCACCAAATTGAGATTTGAAGTTATATGTAGAACCACCATAAGAAGAGCGTCCGAAGTCAAAAATTTTTAAATTGTAATTATCGCAGATAAATTTAATAACTTCCCAATAGATAAAGTAACCAGCAAGCTTATTATTGTAGGAAGAAGCTACCCCTCCCCATGGATACCAGGCGATTTGAGAATCCAGTATGATGCACATGGTTGCAACAGGTTCTGAGTTGTTATAAGCATTAAAAAAGAGAATGTTCTCTTTAAACTCTTCACTAAGATTGATGAACAATTTTTTATCTAAAACAGGAGTACCATGCTTATGCATTGTAGCGGTGAATATTTTATAAAAAGCTTCAATATCTTGAAGTTCATTTCCATATGTTAGTGTATAGTTATATTTTTTCTTGGAGTTTCGTATTTTATTTCTACATCGAGATTTAATATTTTTCTCAAAGAGTTCTTGACTTGACAAGTTATGAAGAGCAAGTCGCATAGTAACAGTATCATTATCTTGAAAGTTGCTATATGAGAAGTCAAGAGTTCGTATTTCAAAGTGATTTTCTTTTGCAAGTTCTAAAAGGTCGTTAATGTCATGAGATTCTCTGTCTGTATAACTCAATAAAGGAAGGTAACTTAATGTTTTTTTTCCTGTGAGTGAAGTTACTATGGTAAAGTCCATGTATGATGGATAATTGTATAGAGCATTCACTACTTTTTGAAAACGTAAAAGAAACTCTTGTGTAAAGAGTATGTTATCAGATTTAAGCAGATTTTTTTGCATGTTGTTTTGCATTTTCTCGTACAATTTTTGTAATCATCCTATTATTATTATTTTGTCCAACATAAAGAATAATATTCATAAGCACAGTGAGTGCAAGAACAATATACACAACAAGGTCTGTTCCACTCTGAATTGAAAAAAGATGGGCAACTTCATCTGAGTATGATGGATTTATAATAAAAATAAAGACTAAGAGATAACCTGAAATAACAATCAGCTTTTGAAAAATTTTCAATTTTGAAGAGAAAGAGAAAATAACAAAAATTATTGTTAAAATTGTAATAAGTAAAAATTTAATAAAAATCATTTCATCATATTCCCAAGGAAATAATCTAAAACAATATTAATACTATTCCACATAGATTGTCCTTTTTTAAGTGTATACTCTGTGTAACGTATTGTACATGCTTTTTCTTGGTAACGCATCTTAAGTTCCTTGATGATATTAATGATTTCAGAAGCATGAGCCATTCTATTTTGTATGATTTCAAAGTTTGGAAATCTTCCAATGTGTATAGCCCGAAAACCATTATGTGAGTCTGTTAGTAAAATACCTGTAGTCATCCATGTAAAAACCCTAGAAGCTTTGAGTAGATACTTTTTTTGAAGAGGCATATTCTCTGTTGTTCCTAAAAACCTTGAACCTAAAATAATATCGGCTTCATTATTTTGTAGAGGAGCAATAAAAGGTTCAATATATTTTGGATCGTGTTGTCCATCTGAATCAAATGTAATGACAATTTTACAATTTAATTCACGTGCATATTCTATCCCAGTTTGGAGTGCAGCACCTTGTCCGAGATTGATAATATGTTTAAGTAGATAGACTGAATGATTAAGAACATGTTGGTAGCTTGTATCAGTAGAATTATCATCAACTACAATGATGGAGTATTGTGGGAACATTCCTGTTAGTTCAGATAAGACATGGTCTATGACACTCTCCTCATTATATAAAGGGATGACAATAGCAATTTCAGACTCTTTCATTGTTTATTTCTCCTACTGTTTTGCTTATGCTGAATATATTCTCGTTCATCATGGGAACTAACACCATTAAGAACATATTATAGCCTAAATCATGTGGAATTATCTTTGTAATAAGATATTGCATGACCTTATTTATGCTCTTTTACTTTGATTTTTTCTATCTTGATTTTTAGAGATTTTTCTACATCTATAAAGGCATTAACAAGAATAGGACTAAACATTTTCCCACTTAAAGATTGAATGACTTCTACAACTTCTTCATGATTTTTTCCATCTTTATAGGATCTATCCCCTGAAACTCCTGCATAAAATTCACCAAGTGAAACAACTTGAGCTTGAATGGGAATCTGTGATTCTTTAAGTCCTAATGGATAACCTCTACCATCAAATCTTTCATGATGATATTTTACAATGTCTGCAATAGGGTATATATGACATATTGGTTCTACAATAATACTACCAATGAGGGGATGCTCTTTCATAAGGTTCATATCCTCTTGAGCAAATGTATCTTTGTTTATTACAGATAATAGGTCACCAATCATTCCAATATCATGAAGTTCTGCACCAAGGGCTATGGTGTCAATTTCATTTTCAGAGAGAAAAAGAGATTTGGCGAGTTCTATGGAAATAGTTTTAACAATAAGTGAATGATTTTTATAATAAGGATTTTCAAGTTCAATTGCTTGGTTTGTAAATTGTAAAAAAGAAAGATAGTTTTTGACTGTTTCACTCTCATGGTCAATATTGACCAAAAACCCACCTGCCATATCAAGAAATGATCCAACTTGTGTAATAGTTTCTAAATTAAGCTCTTTAGAGTCATAGAATTCAAGTTTATAAGGTGTATTTCTAATATAAAAAACTTTTTGTAGTGTAATATCTGGTGAGGTTTTATATTCAAAAACAACTTTTCCATCTTTTGTAAAAAGCATGGCACCTTGTGCTTTAGTAATTTTAATAACAAGAGATATGAAAAATTTAAAGAATTGATTTTTATCCATTTGAAGTTTCATGAGAGAGACAGAAGTGTTTTTACTAATATTTGATTGGGCTTCTCCGCTTTCCATTTTAAACTTGTTTGATACTTGTTCATAATAGCTTAAAATGATATCAAAATGACCATAGTACTCTTCGAGATTGATATACTGATGACTAAAGAGAAGCATAAGATTGTTTTGACTACTATTGATAATGGATTTTACATGATAATTGCCACTTTTTTTAAAACTATTTAAATCTTTTTTACCTATTCTTAGTGGAGCATTCATATCACTAGTATCTTTACTATTTGATTCAAGAAGTATGTATGTCTCCCCACGTAATTCATAAACGGCAATATACTTTGCCTTGACAAGTTGTATACTCTCAATAAGCTTCTCTTCAATTTCTCTTTTTTGTTTCATTAAGCTTAACTCTTGTAAAAAAGTATCAAAAGAGCGATTTGTGTCTTGAATCTTAAGTTTTTTTCTGAAAAGTCTTAATGAAAAAACAAATAAAATTATAGAAAAAATAAAAAAAACAAACCAAAAATGACTAAACAAATTATTAATATTTCCTAAGTTGGTTAATATAATGTTTGGTAAGACATTATTAAGGTAGTGCCGACTCTGTTCAAAGATACTCATTTATTCTCCTTTTTCTTTAGATCTTGTAGGTATTGTAGATATTTAGTATTGTCAATTTCATAGACACTTACTGTTCGTGTCTTTTTATATAGTATTAGATTTGTATGATTCATCTTGTATATAGCAACCCAACTTTTTAGATGTTCTTGTATTTCTGGTCTCCATCTGTAAAACCATTCTCTCATTCCTTGGTATGCATTGGGGCGATTTTCTACAACAATAAAAATTTTTTGAGTAGGTATTTTTAAATAGTACTCAGAAGGGTCATATTGTAATAGAAAATTTTGTGTGTTAATATGATAACCTTTATTCTTGATTTTAGCATAAGTTTGAATATATGCGATTACTGTCCATGAAAAAGGTCTGTTTTCGTGATTGATTTTAAGTAAAATATTTGGAATAGATGTATACTGCGTTTGATTAATATTTTTCCAAAATTTCTGTGTCTCTATCCATTTTGGTTGGCTTAGGATTAATAGAATAAATATTATAAAAATAAGAACCAGCATTAAGGATTTAATAGATTTTTTAAAAATATGACGGAGAGGTTTATAAACAAAAAAGAGAAGATAATAAGAGCTAAGTATAGTGATGGCAAAAAAGAGATAATCTGCAAGTCGACTCTGTTTGGCAAAAAGAGGTGTTCCCGCATTAGGTCCAAAATAAGTTATAAAGATAGCAAAAACTGCTAAGAGTAATGAAGTATTGATAAATCTGTTTTTTGTAAATAGAGCGATAAGTATTGCAAAAAATAGAGAAAGAAACATAACAAGATGAGTAAAGGAGAGGTTAACAATTCTTAATGTTTCAAATCCACCATTTTGTACTGTTGCGACACTATTCCTTGTATGAAATATTTTATCTAACATTGGTGCTGCTGCACCAAAATCCTGAGGAATACCATATTTTATCATTGAGAGTATCCATAGATTTCCAAGGATGGAGGCAACGATAATGGCAAGACCTCCTTTTTTAAGTAATCGTAAATTTATTTTTCTAAAGAGAAGTGCATTAACAGTAATAAAAATACTCATAAGCATTAAGGAAATTGCACCACCTCCATGAAATGTAAAAACAAGCATAAGGCTTAGAGAATAGAGTATAAGATATTTATTGTATTGAGTCTCGAAGGTTTTAATTAAGAAGTAAGCATTTAAAAAGACAAAGACAGAGGCATGCTCATAAGCCATACCTGATATATAGCGTATATAAGGTGTATAACCAATAAAATTACCATAAAGAGAGATGTCTTCTTTGTTTGGAATATAAAATTTTAATCCATATAAATTAAAAATATCTGGATTTGATGTGACAACAACTTCTCCTAAAATGAGATTAGACAGAGGACTCATAAATATGAGACCATGTATCATAACACCAAATAGTGCAATATATTTTGAATCACTAAAATCTTTAATAATATAATAAATAGTACTATAGAGTGCAAACAGTAGTAAAAGAGGGTAAAGACTAAATAAAATAATTTGATCTATATTGCTAAAGACATTAACAATAAAAATAAGAATCGAGATACCATAAAAATCAGCACCAAATGTTTTGTTATCAGCAAAAAGAATATTATTTTGCAAAGAAGAAACCCACTCCATAAATTGAGCAGTATCTGGAAGTGGATCACTGTAGCTTAAAAGACCTCGTGCAATTAAAATAAAAAAAATATAAATAAAAATAGTATAAAAAATACTGTTTTTTGAAATACTGTAAAGAGTAATAGTGTGTTGTGCTAGAATTAGTTTTGTTTTGAATGCACGAAAAATATCTTCTTTAAATGCTTTTGGGTTATCTAAGATATTTAACATTCCAAGCATAATTTTAATTCTAAGATTATTAATCAGTACAAAAATATCTTTTTTGTAATAAAATTTCAGAAAGAGTACCTTTGTCATAAGTAGAACAAGTATGAAAAAAAGAAGACTGAATATTTTAGTAAAGATGAGGAATGTAACAACCAACTCTATATAGGCAATCATATAGATAAAATTAAAAACAACTTTCTCTATTTTGTTTTTCATATGTTCTTGAGGAAATACCTTAGAGGGCAACCAATAAAAAAGAAAATAAGAGACAAGGCAGAGTTTAAAAAGATACCAAATATTAGCAGTTAAAATCTCATAAGGAATATTTAGGTCTATAAAATAAGCATCATGGGGTAACATCTATTGTTACTTCTTTGCGATTGTGAATTCAACCCGTCTATTAAGTGCTCTACCAGCTTCTGTTTTATTATTTGCAATTGGAAATGATGAACCATAACCTCTAGCGGTTAATCTTTGTGTGTTAATACCCATTTTAACAAGTGCTTCTTTAACATGTTTTGCTCTGTTTTTAGAGAGCAAATTGTTATAAGTACGAGCTCCAACAGAGTCTGTATACCCAGATATAATTAAGTTTACTGATGGATTGTTTTTGAGGTAGGTTGCTATAGGTTCTAATAATTTGTACCCATCTTTTTTAAGGATATAAGAGCTTAATTTAAATTGTAAATTATTTAGAATGATTTTTTTATGCTTTTGCAATTCTTTTGCAATACTTGTCTCATTAGGTGTTTGTATTACAGGTTCATTTATTTTTGTAATTTTTTTGTTTAGATACATTCTATTGAGAAGATAGTATGTGATTTTCCAACGTAAAAGTTCACCATCATATCTTTTGTCTTTAAACTCAAAAGGTCTAGTAAAAACAATACCGCCTTTACCTTGAGTAATAAAGGAGACTAGAGGTTTACTCTTGTTGTCAAGTAATAAATTGTCTGCTTGTGCTATAAAGTCTGCAGAAAGAAAATTTTTTGTTTCTATTTTTAAATTTTTGATGTCTTTAAAGTACTCTAGAGGAGAGTGAGTTTTAAATTTTAAAGTTAAAGGTGTGTAGTTTACAAAATCAATCTTTTTACTCTTGTATATATATGCATTTATAGGATGGTTCAAAAATGTCAGTTGAGTACTTTTTTGCATAATTTTTTCATCTATTTTTTTTGTATCTATTTTTCCATTTTGATGAAAAGTATCATAACGGGTAGAGTAGATACCGCCCTCAATCCAAAGAATTCCTCCTTGTTTAACCCACCAAGTTAAAATTTCCTGTTCTTTATGTGAGAGATTATAACTATAGGCAATATTTTCAAAAAGATTATTAGAAATGTTCTTAAACTTGTTTGCCCAGATTGGTAAAACATAAATGAAGTCTTCTAAAAATGGATTTTTTCTAAGTTCCCAAAAATTAATATCTTGAAGTGCTGATGTATGGTAGCGATAGCTGAGCTTATCATAAAATTGATTTGAAAACTTACCATGAAAGTTAAAAATAGCTTGATGAGAAATAAAGGGAAATTTTTTAAGTAAAACATCTCTTCTATCTATTTTTGTATAAATGTTTTCAACGGAAATATCATATATTTCGACAGACTCAGGCATTAGAATCTTTTTTTCTAATATTGCATCATTTTTTGTACTACATCCACCTATAAGTAAGAGAATACATAAGCTATATATAATATTGACCGTCAAGTTGCGCATTTATTTAAACCTTTAAAATGATGAATAATAATAAAATTCTAGTTTTTTAAGCATTTGGAGTGTATATATAAAACTATATGTCCAAAAAACTACACTACCAACCAGTAAACCAACGACAGCAAATTCTAGTCCAAACATACGACTTAGTATCACTCCAACTAATAAATTAACAATTGTTGCGATAGAAATTGCTTTTACAGAAAAGTTTTGTCTAGAAAAAGAGAATATAAAAAGGATATTCATAAGACCATTGACCATAAAAGCATAAGAGATAGCACTTGTCCAGTAGACTGCTGGTGTAAAACTTTTGAAGAAGTCTTTTGTAAATTCATAATTACCATGTAAATTAATAAAATACATCACAAAATAAGTTAATAGAATCACAAAAATAGAAAAAATAGCATAAGCAATATTAAATTTTTTGAAAAAAGTGTAAATTTCTTTATTAAACTCATTAAACATCTTATATTGGTATTTCATTACTGTATCGTTAATTCTGTACATAAACTCATGAATACTTATTTCTGTAAGACCCATGAGCAATACTAATGCAATGAGTGCCCAGTCAAGACCTAATTCATAAGGAACATTAAACCATATAAAATAAGGTTTGGATTCTATATTTGCACTCCATGCAACAAGTCTATCTGTCACTAAAAAAAGAAAATATAAAAAACCATAAAGATAAAAGGGAATAAGAGAATAAAAAAGAATGGAGGCTCTTGGGAGGCCTTCTCCTTCTGATTTTACATCTTTTTTCTTTAAATCCCGTAATTTTTTGTAGGCAAGAAAAGAGATAATTGCATCTAAAAAAATAAGTGCTAAAAATTGTGCTTCTGGAAGTTGTACCTGAAAAAAAGTATGTGCGATATAGACAAATATTATGCCCAAAATAAAAAAATAAAGAATATTATTGTATTCCTCAAACATATAATAAATGGATATATTGAGGAATAGTAAAGAGAGAAGAAAATAAAAAGATATCATAATAAAAAAGTAGTATGTAGGAAAAATTTCAAAAAACATATTAAGAAAGATAAGTAATATACCTACAATAACAACAAAAACATACCCTACATTGAGGAGAACTCTGGTTATATTAGAAGCTAAAATAACCTCTCCTTGTTTAAGGTAAAAGAGTCCTTTCCTCCCAATAGCTTGTGCTGATGCACCTGTTACAATAAGAGCCAAAAAAGTTCCAACAGCAATAACAGTAGCTTTCATTTGGTCCATATCTATACCTGACCAAATAGCATAACCTATAGAGAGTGTAAAGAAGATCTGAACAAACATTGGCATAGCAAAAGCGAGACCTCGAAAATAATTTTTAAAGATACGTATTCTAAATGCTGGCACTTTTTCAAAATTTACAAGTGATTTTACAGGATAATTTTTAATGTCTGTATATTGCATCATATACTTTGCCATTGCAAAGACATCATCGAAACCATAATCTTTTTGTGCATCAATATCTCGTATGCCATAAACTTCTAAAAGAGCAGTAACTTCCCAAAAATCGAGAGGTTTACCACGGTCTTTTGTTATATCGCGATAAAGCGAACTTAAATCTTTATTTGGCATAAACAACATCTTTTTGTTCCTCTAAAAACTCATTATAAAGAGTTTTGTAAACACGACCATAATTTTCTACCATATCTTCAGTCGTAAAGCCATTAAGAATAAATTCTCTAGCATCCCTTCCCATTTCTATAGCAATCTCTGGATTTTGTAATATATAAATTACCTTATCGGAAAATTCTTGGTAATCTTTAGGTCGAATTACAAATCCAAAATCTTCCAAAACCTCTTTTGTTCCACCAACATCTGAAGAAATAACAACTTTTTCACATGCCATAGCTTCGATGACAACAAAAGGAAATGCTTCTGAAATACTCGTTAGCATAACAACATCTCCTTCATTATATGCCATTTGCGGATTATTTGTAAGGCCTGCAAAGAGAAAATTTTCTTCAAGACCAAGTTCTTCAGCAAGATCTTGACAGTGATGATAATATTTTTCATCAAGAATAGGACCATAAAGCTTAAAAAGGACATTTGGAATCTCTTTTTTTACAAGATGAGCTGTTCTTATAAATGTTTCTATATCTTTGAGTGGATCTATTCGTGCTACCATCACGACAGTAGGTCTATCATCATCTTTTTCTACAGGAAATTGTTTAAAAACATTTGTATCAATACCATTATAAATAGTTTGGATTTTTTTCTCATCAACACCCCATTTTTTTTCCCATCGTGAGTTATAGTCACAGACTGGCGAGACGATATCTGCAAAATGAAAATTTAGTTTTGAGACAAGGGTGATGAGGCCCAGTAAAAACTCTTTTGTTCTAAAAGGAGTTTGGTTTCTTGATGCAGCAAGGTACTGCTCTCTAATGTAAACACCATGTTCGGTGAGCAAAAATTTACTACCAAATTTCTTTTTTGCAATAATACAAGAGAGTCCACAAAAAGCAGCTGCAGAAGAGTGATAAATATGTGCTTGAGGTAAGGTAGGAAGTAAAGCTATGAAAAATCTATAAAGATAACGCAAACCTTCAACCATATCAAAAACAGTTGGAAGTTCTTTTTCAGTTTCTTGGTAATGCTCGATAATATATTCTTTATAAATATTCCAAAGTTCTTCACTTCTAAATGTTTCATAATAATCGTAAATATGAAAATACTCATAAAACTCATAAAGAGTATCACCAAGTTTATCTAGTTCTTCTCGTTTTCGAAAAATATGATCTAAAACAAGTATAATCATTGGTTTGAGTACTTCAATATTTTTATCTGTCTGTGTTTTAATTTTCGCTTCATATATTTTGGAAAATTTAATTTTTCTAATATACTCAATAGGTTCTTCTGTTCCCCAAAGAGGTACATTGATAATATCCACAACATTTGGTGGAATGTTAAATTTAAGTTTAACATAAGGGTGCATTTGAATCGGAATAAGAACAAAATCTATATTTTTTAATTCATGCATCAAAATATCAGCCCATGTGCTGACACCACCTGTAACATATGGATAGGTGCCTTCACCTGTCCATACAATTTTCATTCTACTCATATAACTCTCTTTTTCCTGTTAAAATAGCCAAAGCAAGTGTCTCTTGTTGATAAGATTCTTCTACTCTGATAAGTTCAATTGTGTACTGTAGATAATTTTTTATAGCATTTGCATAGTCTCTATATGGGAGCTTCCCTACAATATATCCTTCTTTGGTTAAGTGCATTTTTTGTTTTGTTAGAGAAATTTGTTCTTGCAATATATTTTGTTGTTTTTCTAATCTTTTTAAGGTATTGAAAGATTTTTCCACACTGATAAGAAGCTCTTTTGACTTACGTGATAGAACATTCTTTTGAACTAAAATAGAGTTGAGTGTTTGTTTTTTATTTTGGATAATATCTCCTCTATTATAAAGGGGGATATTGAGTCGTAAACCAGCTTCAAAGAATGCAGATGAAGTGTATGTATTAATATCTTTAAAATAAAGTTTATTATTGAGTGCACCATATCCAAGATAAGAAAAAAAGTTGACCGAAGGGTAATATCGTCTTTTTTGTGCAAGTAAGTCTGTTTGGCTTAATTTGAGTTTATTTGATTCTATTGCTATGGCACTATTGTTATGCAGAGTCTGTTTTTGTAACTCTATAAGTGTACTTTTTTTAAAAAAAATATCTTGTTTTAGTAATCTATATCGCTGAGGTGTTTGAGATTTGACACTATATTTAACAATATACTCATTATGAACATGAGCATAGTTGAGATCAATCAATGATTTTTTAATTGATAAAAGATCATTTTGGGCATCGATATAGTCTATGGGCGCATATTTACCTTGTTTGTAAGATTTTTTGATAATATTTGTAATATTCTTTTGTAGCATGTAAATTTCTTTATACACTTTGAGTTCTTCTTGTGATATATACATACTAGCATAGATGTTTGAAGCATATAGTGTTAATTGTTCTTTTGCATTTAAACTTTGTATATCTGCAAGACGTCGTTTTAATATAGAGTAATTATTTGAGGTAAGTTTATATGCTCCATCATAGAGTAGTTTATTGGCATTAATTGCAACTCCGTATCCTGATTCACTAAAACCTGCAGTTTGTGCAGCAGGAATGTTGGCCTGTTGCGTTGAAAGATAAGAGCCTGTTCTAAGATAAGCACTTAAAAAAATATCAAAATTATACTTATTTTGTTCTATTTCAGAGCTTATATAAGATATTTTTTTTTGATAAAAAATTTCATCTCTTGTTTCACTAGATTGAAATATTTTTTGAAGATAAGCTCTGAAATTCAAAGTTTCAAAATTGTTATTAGTTGGTAATATATTTTGATTTATAAAGATTTCAGGTTCTTGAAGGGGAGGTCTTTTTATTGTAAAAATATTTTTTGGTTCTAAAAATTCAGAAGATTTATTATCTAATAATGGGTCATCTAAAGGTACATATTTTGCAACATTAAACTCTTGTGCAAATGTATGTGATGAGAGGAGTAGGATAAAAAGTATATTGAATGATGAGAATTTAATTTTTAACTCCTATATTAAATTGTTTTTCAATTCTTTGAAATAATGAAAAACTAATGGTATAAAAAATGAGTATTGCATAAATACTCCCTATAATATCTGTAAACCAATGTGCTCCGACGATGATGCGCGAAAGCATTGAAAGTAATGTATAAATCAGTAAAATAACAACTAAAATTATGTTTAAACTTTTAGTAGTTATAAAATTTTTTATAAGGATGTAAAAGCTTATAGCTAACAACATACTCAGTACTGCATGACCCGAAGGAAATGAATAACCTGTAAGCCCATTTATAGAATGCATCGGTCTCTCAACCATCAGTGTATATTTTAAAAATATAGTTCCTATAACGGAAATGCAGCTAAAAAGTGTGATAAAAATTGCATCTTTAACAAAGTGTAATTTTATAAGAAGTAAAAAAATTATAGGAACAAAAATCACACTTATATATTCTCCAGATAAATAGCCAAATATAGTAAAAAAATCATATAAATTAGAATTTTCAAAATTTTCAAAATAGTTGTAGACATTGAAATCTACAGTATATAAAAGACCTATTTTAATAGCTATAAAAAATAGGATAAACTGCAATAATAATATAATTATAATAATATTTTTTTTTATCAAAAAGTATTTCATAAGTGATAGTATATCATATCAAATAATATATTATTTATTGTTTAGTAAAATAATATTTACTAAAGTACCACTTTCTAATTTATTGTCATCTTCTCCTGCTATCATTAAGGCACTTTCGTTGAGCATATTTACAAGAATTGCAGAACTTCCTACTTTTTTATTTTTAAAATTGACAAAATACTCTCCATCTTCAACAAAGATATTACAAGCAGTAAACTCTGTAAACTTACTATGCTTTGTGAAATTTTCTTGTAGTTTTGCAGCAACTATTTTATGAGAATGACTTTTACCTAACATCTTATTGATAAGTGGTAGAACATAAAGTATGGCAATAACTGTGGAAGAGTAAGCAAATCCAGGGAGTGCTAAAATGAGTTTTTCATTTTGTTGTGCAACTAAAATATGTCGTCCTGGTTTAATCGCAACACCTTTAAAGAGAACTTTTGCTCCTAAGCGAGGTATGATATCTTTAACAAAATCATAATCTCCAACACTTACACCACCAGTACTTACCAAGATATCTGCACTCAAAAGAGCACTCTGAAATGTCTTCATCAGCATTTCTTTATCATCGGGTGCAGTGCCAAGTTGTATAACTTCTGCTCCTGCCTCTTTAAAAAGTGCTTCAAGAGTGTAATTATTTGAACTTCTTATTTGAGATGGGTTAGTGCTGTTTTCACCTAAGTCGAGAATTTCACTTCCAGTAGCTATAATTGCTACACGTGGTCGAATACTTACTTTTACCATCACCTGATTGAGCCCCGCCATAACACCTATTTCAGCAAAACTTATTTTAGTTCCTTTTGTGATGAGAATATCTCCAGCTTTGTAGCCTTCACCGACGGGTCGCACAGCATTCCCTTTTATCACTTCTTCATTAATGGTGATTTTTCCATTTTCATAAGTAACATTTTCTATCTGTATAAGAGTGTCTGAACTAGGAGGCATCATAGAGCCTGTAAATGTTTTTATAGATTCTCCGCTCTTTAGTACACGAGTTTCATCATGTCCAGCAGGGTTGTCTCCTAAAACTGTAAGCATCTCCATCTGTAAATCTTCATGTTTTAAAGCATATCCGTCCATAGATGCTGTGGGAAATTGTGGGTCATTAAATTCTGCTACAATATCTACTGCTAAAACTCGTCCAAGTGAAGAGCTAAGAGGAACTCTTTCAAATCTTGTTGCATTGATTTGTATTAAGCTGAGCATATTTTGACTTGCTTCATAAGAGAGTAAATTCATTGTGTATCACCTAAAAGACCACTTCCTTTTATTGCCTTTGAGCGGTTGAGTGCATAAATTCTATTCCCATCTTTCAAATCATACTTCCAGATTGGTGCAGAGGCTTTAAAGTCTTCAACAAACTCATCTATAAGCTCTAAAGCAACTCTTCTCTTTGGTGAAAATACTGCTGCAATGTAAGAAGATTCATGAATCATAACATCGCCAAGACTATGTGCCATTTTTATCACAGCACCTTTTTTCTTAGCTTTTTGTTGCCACTGAGCAAACCATTTTAAAAGAATTGGATTGTAGATATCAAAACTGAGTCCATCAATTCCCTCTTCACTTCTAACTGTTCCTACAAAAGGAACATAAGCACCAAAATTACTGTGTAGTTCTTCTTGGTACCATGTTTTTAAAATATGAGGTACATCTAAAGCTTTGTCTATAATAAGCAACATTCTTAACCGCCACAAACAGGAGGTAAAAGAGAGACTCTATCCCCATCGTTTAAGGGTGTCTCTAGCGAAGAAACTAAAGTGTCATTGACCGCGACTGCACAGTTATTGAGCCATTGAGTTAACTCTTCATCTTTTTGTAAAACTGTTGCAAGTTCATTTAAGTTTATTATTTCAAGCTCTAGTGTGTCTTTTTGTATTGGCCCTAAAAATTCTACTCTTACCATAACAATATCCTCTATAATAATTATACAATTATATCTAAGATAAGTTAAGCACTGTATAATTTTGTATGGTTTTTGGAAAAATAGAATATCTTAATCTTTTACCTTTTCATGTATTTATGAAGCGTTCTTTGAGAAGTACACAAGAACATGCTAGTATGGAGTATAAGCGGGGTGTACCTGCACAGATTAATAAAGCATTTCATAAAAGAGATGTTGATGCTGCTTTTATCTCTAGTATAAGTGCTAAAAGTTCGTCATATGTGAAGCTCGGAATTATTGCAAAGGCGAGTGTACGTAGTGTAATAGTTGTTCCTTCTCAAAAGAAAAAGAAAGATGTAGAATCAGCCTCTTCCAATATTTTGGCAGAGATACTTGGTCTCAGTGGTGAGGTGCTCATTGGTGATAAGGCTCTTAAATATACACTTGAAAATGATAATTATATTGATTTAGCAGAGGTATGGCATAAAAAATACCATGTACCATTTGTATTTGCACTACTTTGCTACCATAAGAATAAAAGAAATTATAAGGTGATAGAGAGAGAATTTACAAAACGAAAAGTAAAAATTCCCTATTATATTTTACAAAAAGCATCTTACGAAAATGCCATGACATCTTATGATATACTTGATTATTTAAAATTAATAAGTTATAAACTTGATAAAAAAGCGGAGTTGGGATTAAAAAAGTTTTATAGATTAGCAAAAAGAGTTAGTTAACTCTTTTTGCTAACTCTTTTTTGTACTCATCAAGATTAAAATCCTGCATTTTTGAAGAACCACTCTTTATAGCAGCTTCTGCAACAGCCGCGGAAACTTCAACAACTAAACGTTTGTCAAAAGGCTTAGGAATAATATAATCTTTACCAAATGAGAGTTTTTTGCCAAAAATTTCATTGACATACTCTGGCACCTCTTTTTTTGCAAGTGTTGCAAGTGCTTCAGCTGCTGCTACCTTCATCTCGATATTGATTTTTTTTGCTCTTACATCCATAGCCCCTCTAAAAATGAAAGGAAAACCTAAAACATTGTTTACTTGATTGTCAAAATCACTTCTCCCTGTTGCAATAATAGCATCAGGTCTTGCCATTTTTGTCATATCTGGAAAAATTTCAGGGATTGGATTTGCTAATGTGAAGATAATAGGAGCTTCTGCCATTAATTTAACATCTTCTACACTAAAGCTACCAGGACGTGAAAGTCCAACAGCAACATCTGCATTACTAAAAGCTTCTTGTTGAGTCATAAATTTTGGAGATGAAAACTCTTTTTTAAATGCATTGAGATCATCTCTATTATCATTAACAACACCCTTGGAGTCAATCATTAAAATATTTTTTACACCAATATGTCTATAGAGTCGCGCACAAGAGATGGCTGCTGCTCCTGCTCCAATAACTACTACTTTAATCTCTTGAATTTTTTTACCTGTTATTTCACAAGCATTCATTATGGCAGCAGTCGAGATAACAGCAGTACCATGTTGATCATCATGCATTACTGGAATATCAAGCTCTTCAACAAGTCTTCTCTCTATCTCAAAACACTCTGGTGCTTTAATGTCTTCAAGATTTATACCACCAAATGTTGGGGCTATGAGTGCAACAGCTTTACAAAATTCATCTACATCTTCGGTATCTACTTCTATATCAAAACTGTCAAGCCCTGAAAAACTTTTAAAAAGAACTCCTTTGCCTTCCATGACAGGTTTAGATGCTAGTGCACCAATATTACCAAGACCTAAAACAGCTGTACCATTACTTATCACAGCTACAAGATTTCCTTTAGCAGTATATTTATATGCATTTTCAGAGTCTATTTCTATCTCCAAACAAGGAACAGCGACACCTGGAGTATATGCCATACTAAGGGCTTTTTGAGTTGCTACAAGCTTTGTGACTTCTACTGAAATTTTCCCAGGTTTTGGAAATTCATGGTAATCGAGCGCCTCTTGGTCAATTGATGATCTTTTTGTCATGATATACCTTTATAATATAGTTTTAGTTAAATCTTACTATGTGGTTGTTTCCAAAAATTTTCATCTGGTTCACCTTGATGATGATCAGTATAATAATCCTCATATGTTTTTTGAATTGCATCACGAATACGATTCACATTCTCTTTTTGTGTGGCGATAGGCTCAGGAAGTGCACAATACTCACCCTCAGTTAGCTCATCTTTAAAGTGTGCTTCATCAAATTTCTTTCCAAGATATGCAACTACGAAACGCAGGTCCCTCTCTGCATTTCCTAAACAACTCGTCGCGCCTGGTGATGGAGTCATGTTAAAGATAATACCCTCTCCTGTATTAATAGAAGCTTCCCCCAGCATTAATTTCTCTTCATCTTTATTTATAACTTGAGGACGTACACCACCAAAGCCTTTGGCATAAGTAAACTGCTCTTTTTTGAGGGAAGGTACTATTTTTCTTGCATCTTGTAAAAAGAGAAACTTATTTAAAACAGGTACTTCAAAAAGAAAGTTTTTAAAGATGTAATTACGAATATCACTCTCTTTTAAGAGTTTCCAAAGAGCACGGACTATTTTCATATCAAAACGGAGAGTTTTCCAAAAGTCTAAATATGTTCCTGGTTTAAAACGTTCTAGTTTTGGAAGCATTAAAGCAGTTGGGCCAAAACGAGTGTTTCCATTTACTAAAATATCAGGATCTCCATGAAGGGCGGCAAAGGGGAGCTTTGGATTTTGAATCATATAAACTTTTCCATTTAGCATATTTTCATGTGTGAGATAAAAACTACCAGCAATGGGTAAACAACCTAAATTGTGTCCATAACCCATTTTATGAGCTAAAAATAGACTATGTGCACCAGCATTGACTACAACAAAATCAGCATAAAAAGTTTTACCGTTGGTAAGTATTTTATAACCACGCTTGCCACTACGTTCAATGTTTTCAACTTGAGTCTCTAAAAAAAGTTCTACCTCTGTGTCGGTTTGTTCTTTAGCTCTTTTTATCATATCTTTAGAGAGAAGACCATAATCAACAGTTGTCCATTCTCCTTGTGCCCCAATTCCTACAATAGGTTCAGGTCTCTCTTTTCCATCAGTACCCCAAACAACTTTAGGTTCTATCTCTTTGAGTTTATCTTTGTCCCACACTTCGAGATAGGGAAATAGTTCAGAAAATTCTTCATAACGGTTAAGTAAAAACTCTACTTCATCTTCACCTACACCTAATGCCATCTTTTGGTGTGAAAAAATTGCTTTATTTTGCAAATGGTACTGCAAGCAGTATCGTTCAACCATTTTAGCCGTTCGTTTAGTTATAGCAGCTTTTTCGAGTGTATAGTTTGTCTCAATATCTCCAACATGTATGGTTTGTGAATTACTCGTACCTTTTGAGTTGAGAGTTGCTATCTCTTCATACTTTTCTAATATACCAATACTCTTTATATCAGTATAACGGGCTAATTCGTAAGCAAGAGCTGCACCAGATATACCGGCACCTACGATAACTACTTCAAAATTACGTTTTTCTTGAGACATAACAGACCTTGTTTAAATCTTATTTTTTTTTTGAATTAGATTATACTTTTAATACTCTTAAGCCACTCTTTCATCTTTTTTTCATATCCTATCTCTTTGAGCTCTACAAATTGTATCTCTTGTGAGAGGTATGACTGCTTGACATACCCTCCAAAATCATGAGGGTAAAGATAATCACTATTTTGTTGAGTAATGGTATTTGGAATCTCTAAAATAGTACCATCTTGCACTGCCTTAATAGCTTTATTAATAGCTTTATATGCAGAGTTTGACTTAGGAGAGGCACAGAGATATATAACAGCTTGAGCGAGAATGATTCTGGCTTCTGGATAGCCTATTTTGCTAACACTTGTTAGTGCTGACGTTGTGAGTGTTAGTGCTTGTGGATTTGCATTTCCTATGTCCTCACTTGCTAAAATAACTAATCTCCTCGCAATAAAATCAGCGCTTTCTCCTCCTTCAATAAGAGATGCTAGATAGTATATAGAAGCATTTTCATCACTGCCTCGAATAGATTTAATGAGTGCTGAAATTAAATCATAATGCACACCAGCTTCACTACTTCCTGCCTGAAGTGCATGTGGACGCAGTGATTTTAAAATTTCTATAGTAATAGTCTCATTTATATTTGAAGCAAATTCAAGAAGTTTTAGCATAGCTCTTGCATCGCCCCCTGAACTTGAGACTAAGTATTCTTGTGTGTTATCATCCATCTGAAGATGTGCATAAGTTATAGAGTGTTTAAGAAGTTTGTGCAGTTCTTCATTACTTATATGTTTGAGTTGAAAAAGCATAGAGCGTGAACGAATGGCTGAAGTGAGTGAGAAAAAAGGGTTTTCTGTTGAAGCTCCTAGAATTAGTACAGAGTTGTTTTCCATAACGGGAAGTAAAACCTCTTGTTGATTTTTTGCTAATCTATGCACTTCATCAATAAAAATAAGAGGTTTTTGTAGAGCATTTTTATACTGTTCAAAAATTTTGCGAAGTTGTTCTACTTTTAAGGATGTAGCATTAAATTCATAGAATGGTAAATCCATTGTTTTAGCAATAATTCGAGCTAAAGAAGTCTTGCCTGTTCCTGCAGGTCCATAAAAAAAACTATGTCCCAAAGCGAATTTTTCACATAAAATTCGAAGAGGAGCTTCTGGAGTAGTTAAGTGCTCTTGACCAACTATCTCATCAAATGAGTTTGGCCGAAGAAGTTGTGTGAAGTCAGACAAGTATCCTCTCCTCTTAGACTATTTTTTCTTGTTTCCTGCCATTTCACGAGCAAGTTTTTCTTCTGCTTTGAGAAATGTAAAAAGTGCAGAGTATTCACTTCGTGTTAAAAACCTTGTTTTTCCAGTTGGTAGATTGTTCAACTCTATCTCCGCGAAACTAATTCGTTTTAAATCAGATATTTCTGCGTCAAAGTGAGCAAAAAAACGACGAAGTTCACGATTTTTACCCTCTGCAATGGCTACTTTCAATATAGAGTAGTTATGTGCATTTTTTTGAATTTTATAACCTAAAAATGGTTTAAACTCCATGGATGTTATTTTAGAATGAGAGTGTCCACCAGCAGTAGCATCCTGAATGAACATACCATTTAGCATAGCGTTTTCCATCTCAGAAGTGACCTCTCCTTTTATTTTTATTTTATAGATTCTCTCTAAATCAGACTCCATGAGAGCAGTTGCAATACGAGAGGCGTCAGTTAAGAGTAAAACACCTTCACTTGCAAAGTCTAAACGTCCAACGGGAATAAAATGTTTATACTGTTTGTCTAAAGTGTCATAAATTGTTTTTCTTCCTTTGGGATCAGACTTTGTAACAAGTTCTCCTTTTGGTTTGTTGTAAACAATAACAGTATATTTTTCTTGTGGGCTGACTTGCTTTCCACTTACATAAACAATGTCTGCTTTTTCATTGACCTGTGTCGCTGGATTTTCTTGTATTTCTCCATTGACTCTTACGTAACCATCTTGAATGACTTTATCTGCCGCACGGCGTGAGTATGTTGAGTAGTGTGCTATGTATTTATTCAATCTCATCATAATTATGAAATTCCTTTTTCAATAAGTGTATGAATATGAAGTACACCCTCTATTTTTTTATTTTTATTTGTTACAACAAGAAGTTGTATCTTTTTTTCTTCTATTAAAACAAGTGCATCACTTGCAAGCATATCGGCATCTGTGATGCTCATAGGATTTTTTGTTGCATACTGTAATACATTTTCATCAAGTGAAAAGTCTTCGCTTAAAAGTGCACGTCTAACATCTCCATCACTCATTAGTGCCACGAGTTCATTCTCTTCATTTATTATTAAAGCTGTACCTAAACGACCTGCACTTATAGCTAGAATAGCATCTTTAATATTGGCATTTTGATTAATGATAGGAAGGTTTTCATGCTGCATAAGATTAGACACTTTAATAAAAAGTTTTTTTCCTAATGCACCACCTGGATGAAAAGAGGCAAAATCACTTTTTTTAAAATTACGGGCTTTCATTAAACAGACGGCAAGGGCATCGCCGAGTGCTAATGTTAATGTTGTTGAACTTGTTGGAGCTGTATTTATTGGGCAGGCTTCTTTTTCAACTAAAATCTCTATAACCATATCACTCGCCTCACCAAGTGTTGAAGTTTTATCTTTTGTCATACCTATAAGAGGTGAACCAAAACGTTTAATATGTGGTAAAATGAGGCTTAATTCTTCACTCTCTCCACTGTAACTAATCGCAATTACAACATCGTTTTTAGATATCATTCCCAAATCACCATGCAGTGCTTCTGTTGGGTGTAAAAAGAAACTAGGTGTGCCAGTCGAAGCAAATGTTGCAGCCATTTTAGCTCCAATAAGTCCACTTTTTCCAACACCCGTAATAATCAGCTTACCAGTACAGTTTAAAATAGTTTCAACCGCTTCTTCGAATACATCACTAATATTTTTAGCGGCATCAAAAAGTGTTTGAGCTTCTATGTTAAGTGTCTCTTGTGCAATTGTTTTATAATTCATAGCCTCATTATACAGTTTTAGTACTTTAAAACCAATGAGTTAGGATAAAATACTTCGTATCATAATCGCATAATGTAAGACAAAGAGGTTTATAAAAAATATAAGTAAGGATGAACCACGTGAGATAAAATTTTGAAGGTTTGTTCTTTGTTTCGTATTTGTCTTAAACGCAATGGTAATATGAATCAGGGTAGCAACTATTAAAACAGCTACAAGTATAAGCTTTTTTCTTAACAATTCAATTACTTGAGAATTATCATCACTAAAAAGTAATGAAATTAAGTCGTTATTGATTATCATAGCAATTCCTGAGAGTAGTAACACTCCTAAGGATATAAGTTCAAAATAACCAAAAATTGGACCAATATGGGGATAAACCTCTTTTTGCTTCTCTTTATCTGTCAAAGTAATTCCTAAAACAAACATAAAGATAGAACCACCTATCCAAGCTATAGCCGCAAAGAGGTGAGAATGAATTAACCAGCCCAAAAAAAATCCTTCAATTAACTTTGAAATTCTACCAAAAAAGTGCTAAAATAAGATAAATAAGGACAAATATGCAGAAACTATTTGATGAAGTGAGCTCACTAGATAAGAGATGTTATGAGAAATATGCTTTAAGTGAAGATGTTTTAATGGAACATGCAGCAAATGGTATGGCACAATATATTTGTTCTAAGTGTGAAGTAGAATCAAAAGTACTCATTATTTGTGGGAGTGGTAATAATGGAGCAGACGGCATGGCTCTAGCTCGACTCTTGCATTTAAATTTTGATGTATGGGTTTATCTCGCAAAAACACCAACATCTAAAATGGCTCTTTTGCAACTGCAACGAATGCGAAGTATTGGTGTGAGGGAGAGTGCTACAGTTATACCTTGTGATGTTGTGGTTGATGCTTATGTGGGTAGTGGATTTCGTGGAAACTTTGACAAAAACACAGAAGAGTTAATGAAAAAGTTAAATGCTCTCAATGCTCTAAAAATAGCTTGTGACGTCCCATCTGGATTGAAGATAAATGCAATACCAATAAAAAATACATTTTTGGCAGATGTTACACTTACTATGGGAGCACTTAAAAAATTCCTTTTTTTAGATGCTGCAAAAGATTATGTTGGAGATATAAAACTTATAAATCTTGGCTTACCGCGTGAGGTGTATGAAAAGTCTTCAAATTGGAAACTATTAGATAAAGAAGATATGAAACTGCCATTTAGAAATAAAAAAGACTCACATAAGGGAAATTTTGGACATCTAGGAGTGATTTTAGGTGAGAAAAAAGGTGCTGGTATTATGAGTGCAAAAACGGCTTTACGATTTGGTACAGGATTAGTGACACTCATAGGATTTAGTGATGATGCTATTCCCGATTCACTGATGAGTTCACAAATATTGCCATCAAATACAACTGCATTAGCACTAGGAATGGGATTAGGTGACATTTTTAGTAAAAAAGAATTAAGTGCTTTTTTAGATAATAAGCTCGCTTTAGTTGCAGATGCTGACATATTTTATATGCCAGAGATTTTAGAGATTTTAAAACGAGAAAAGCTTGTACTAACACCCCATCCAAAAGAGTTTGTAGCACTTTTAAATTTAACAAAAATAGCAAAAATAAGTGTTGATACATTACAAGAAAATCGTTTTAAATATACAGAAATATTTTGTCAAAAATATCCAAAAGTGACGCTACTCTTAAAAGGTGCTAATGTTGTCATAGGAAAGAAAAATAGGTTTTTTATTAATGCACATGGAACTTCTGTTTTAGCAAAAGCAGGGAGTGGGGATGTATTAAGTGGACTTATTGGAGCACTTTTGGCACAAGGTCATGAGTGTTTAGATGCAGCTATTTGTGCTTCACTTGCACATACGAGTTTGGCACAAAACTATGCAGGTGCTAATTTTTCACTTACAGCAGAAGATTTAATAGCAGGTATTGGTAATCTATAAGATATCTTATGTTATAAACTTTGTAATTATAATAAATATTAGGAATATCTAAATGGATAATATATTAAAAATAGGAAAATATGAACTTGGCTCACGATTAATCGTGGGAAGTGGGAAGTATGACTCTTTTGAGACAACAAAAGAGGCGACACTTGCATCAGGAAGTGAACTCATCACTGTTGCGGTACGTCGTTTAAACATTACCGACCCCGACAAAGAGAATCTTCGAGATACCTTTTCAGGTACAAATGTGAAGTTCCTTCCAAATTCTGCAGGATGTGTAACAGCAGAAGAGGCAATCACGACATTTCGTTTAACTCGTGAAGCTACGGGCATAGACCTTATAAAATTAGAAGTCATTGGAGATACGACAAAAACTCTCTATCCAGATGTTTTAGAAACCATAAAAGCTTGTAAAGTTTTAGCTGCTGATGGTTTTACGATTATGGCATACACTTCAGATGACCCAATAATGGCAAAAAGACTTGAGGATGCTGGGGCTCATGCCATTATGCCTTTAGCTGCACCTATAGGTTCAGGACTTGGAATTCAAAACCCTTATAACATTGTGTTTGTGCGTGAGGCTGTAAACCTTCCTGTCATTGTTGATGCTGGCATAGGGTGTGCAAGTGATGCAGCTTATGCAATGGAGCTTGGAGCAGACGGTGTTTTAACAAATACAGCTATTGCTCAAGCACAGAATCCTATGATAATGGCAGAGGCCATGAAAAATGCAGTTATTGCAGGAAGAATGTCTTATCTTGCTGGACGTATTCCTAAAAAGCCTTATGCTACTGCTTCTAGTCCAGTAAATGGTATGATTCAGTTTTAGGGTAAAAAACTAAAGTTCTATATTTTTACTGAGGTGAGTTCTCAAGAGAAGCTCACCCATTCCTTCAAAAAATTTCTCTACTCCCATATCTTGCATCTCCATAGATTTTTTTAAAGCTGTTAAAAAAACAAGTTGTGACTCTTTTGAAGCCTGCATATAAGTCTCTATAATATACTCAAAACTCAAAGTATATATTTTTGAGTTTACATCAAAATCTATTTCAGAAAAGATGTCAATGTTCTCTTCAAGAAGAATTTTTTTACACTCATTGGCAATACTATTCACTATATAATTCCCATAAGAGATAACATAACAACAAACATTGCTACAGGTGTTATGTAACGAAGAGAAAAATACCAAATAGGAAAAGCGAACTTTAACTGTGGTTTCATAATAGAAACAATTTGCGATTTTGGCATTATAAAACCAACAAAAATAGCCATAATAAGCCCGGCAAAAGGAAGCATAATTGCCGCTGTTATGAAATCTACCCAATCAAAAAAACTTTTTCCTCCCCATGTAAGGTATGATTTTGTCTTATCTATATTTGAGAGAATGGCAAATATACCAAAAAACCAGAAAAAGAGTCCCATAGATATAGAAGCTTTTAATCTACTATAATTAAACCTATCTATAAGATACTGGACCATAGGTTCTACGAGTGAAACAGAAGAGGTGAGTCCAGCAAAAGCAAGAGCTACAAAAAATAAAACAGCAAAGGCATTTCCAATAATTCCCATCTCATAAAATGCAGCAGGTAAAGATATAAAAACTAAGCCTGGGCCTTTTTCTGGACCTGCACCATATTGGTAAAGAAAAGTGAAAAGCATAAGTCCTGCAACAATAGCGATAGTTGTATCTAAGAAGACGACCCAAAATGCATTTTTTACAATATTTGCATCTTTTTCAAGAGAGGCAGAATAGGTCATAATAGCACCCATACCGAGGCTTAAAGTGAAAAAAGCATGTCCAACGGCTGTCACAAATGCTTCACCGTTAATCTTACTCCAGTCAGGGTAAAACATGAACTCTACGGCTTGAGAAAATGCACCTAATGTTGTTGCATAGGCAAACATAGCAGCTAAAATTATCATTAAAGCAGGCATTAGAACCATATTCATTTTCTCTATACCTCCTTTTAAACCTTTATTTAACACATAAGTAATCCATATAAAGGCAATGGTATGGTAAAAGAGTTGTGTCAAAAAGTCATGATGGAGCATATTTGAAAATACTGTTTCTGCCTCTTGGACACTAGCAGGTAAGTAAGTAAGTGATGTGATAATGTAATTGAAAATCCACCCAATGACCACAGAATAAAATATCATTATAAAGAGACCAGCAAGTGATTGGAATCCAGCAAATTTCCATAAGTTTTTATTTTTTGGAGCTATACTTTCAAAGGAACTAACAGTGTCCCTTCTTCCAACATACCCGATAAGCATTTCAGCAATCATAATAGAAAATCCGATAAGAAGAACAGTCAGTAAGTATATAATTACAAAAGCACCTCCTCCATACTCACCAGTAATATATGGAAACTTCCATATGTTTCCTAACCCAACAGCACTACCAGCTGCCGCCATAATAAACCCAATTCTACTAAATCTAGCTATTTTCATATTTTGCACCTTTTTATTCTGCTCATTATACTGAAAAATAGAGGCTTATAAAAGAATTTTATCATTACTATTGACATTTTAGACAAATTGAACTATAATTCCGGCTCATTAATCAGCAGTTGTGTTTGGTTATTGTGTAGGTCGGGGTGTAGCTCAGTATGGTTAGAGTACCTGGTTTGGGACCAGGGGGCCGAAGGTTCGAGTCCTTTCACCCCGACCACTTTTAAATAATATTATATTTTAAGACTTAAAACATGGTGGGATTAGCTCAGTTGGTTAGAGCACTGGTTTGTGGTGCCGGGGGTCGCGGGTTCGAATCCCGTATCCCACCCCATTTCGTAATAAATATAAGATGATGATATAGCAAATATAGTAGCGTTCGTGGCTCAACTGGATAGAGTTTCGGATTTCGGCTCCGAGGGTTATAGGTTCGAATCCTATCGGGCGTACCATATTTAAACTGATGCGTCCTTAGCTCAGCTGGATAGAGCAATGCCCTTCTAAGGCATAGGCCAAAGGTTCGAATCCTTTAGGGCGTACCACTACATTTTTTATGTTATCTGTCAGAAGTGACGTTAAAAACTTATTCCACGCGGACGTGGTGAAATTGGTAGACACGCCAGACTTAGGATCTGGTGCCGCAAGGTGTGAAGGTTCAAGTCCTTTCGTCCGCACCACTTATTAAAACAACATTCCGGATTAGCTCAGCGGTAGAGTAGGTGACTGTTAATCACTTGGTCGCTGGTTCGAATCCAGCATCCGGAGCCACACTAAAACCCCTATAAAAAGGGACTTCCAATGAAAAATATAAAACACTAAAAATAAAAGTTATATACTACACATTAAAATTTAAAAAATTCTCTATAAATTTCACATAATCTTATTCATATGATAGGTATTGAATTTTTAGTATATGACTTGTATTTCTCTTTATTATCTAAATAATATACAATTTGTCATATTACTTGGCAAATATATTTTATATGGCTAAAATTCTTTTAAATATTAAGGAATTTTAATGACAGATAAAAAATCTTTAGGACAATATTTTACACCAGAGTTTGTATCAGACTTTATGGTTTCATTGTCTAACAAATCAAATAATGTAAATGTATAATGGCCTGAATATTTAAGACAGAGATTCAGCGAAGTTAATTTCTAATATCGTTAAAATATCATGAAATTAATGGAGAGAAATATGAGTCGTAAAAAAGGCCAAACTTACAGTGCCCAACAAAAAACTAAAATAGTGTTAGAGTTACTCAAAGAAGAAGAGACTATTGCACAAATAGCTACTAAGTATAAAATCACTTCTCAATCTATCACAAAGTGGAAAAAGCAATTTTTAGAGAATGCTTCACTTGCATTTGAACCAGCTAAAGCGGTACAAGAATTCAAAAACGAAATAAAATCTAAAGACGAAGAGATTGAAGAGCTTCAAAAGCAACTAGGTAAATCCGTTGTGGAAAAGGAATGGCTCGCAAAAAAGCTAGAGAGCTCGGTCTCATTTAAAGAGAGAAAAACTCTTATCGAGAGCGGGCTTGAACTAACCAAATCAACACAATGTAAATTATTAGGTGTCAGTCGTGCAACACACTACTATAAACGAGTGCCGGTCAGTAAACTCAACTTGAAAATAATGCACACTATAGATGAGATAGCTACAGATAACTCAGAGTACGGCTACAGGTTTATTCATCAGCAACTACTTGAAGATGACTATAGCATTGGAAAAGACAGAGTACTTAAATATATGCAGTTTATGGGGATACAAGCTATTTATCCAACTAAAAAGAAATTGACAAGTATTGGTAACCCTGAACATAAAATCTATGAGTACCTACTTGAACCATACTGGACAAGAACGGGCCGAACTAAACAGATATATGTTCCCACTCCAAACGAAGTCTGGAGTGGAGATATCACCTATATCAGAACCAACGGTGGCTTTATGTATCTTGCTGCGGTCATAGACTGGCATAGTAAAGCTATTCTAGCTTATAAGATTTCAAACTCTATGGACACAACGCTAGCAACTGACGTGCTCAAAGAAGCCCTTGCCAAATATCCAAAACCAAAGATATTTAATTCTGACCAAGGCAGCCAGTATACCAGTCATGAACATACACAAGTTCTCAAACAACATGACATTCAAATCTCAATGAATGGTAGAGGAAGATCAATCGATAACATCGTTATGGAACGATTCTTCAGAACTCTAAAACATGGAAATATTTACATTAGTGATTATCAATCAATAAAGGAGCTCAAAGAAGGCGTCAAAGCTTACATGCATAAATACAATTTCAAAAGATTTCATTCAGCCATTGGTTATCAAAAACCTATGAATATGTATCTTGAATTTATAAAAAATGTAGGGTAATGTAACAGTAAGAGGTGAAAATTAATTAAGCTGAGAAGTTGTCTTGATTTTCAGGCCATTATAGAAGTTGAAAGTATATTAAAAAAACTTGTGTTATTAACATTAATTTTTGTACCACTTTTTTGCAAGCTAACTGCAAAATGACTAAGAAAATAGATTTATAGAGGTACTATTTTCCTTGGTTTACTGCAAATATAGTGCAAAACTTTAAGCGGGAATCAACTATTAGATATAAACCTAATAATATCAATATATTATTTCATTAAATGAAAGTGAAGTAATGCTTTGCATAACTTCACTTCTGTTAAAAATACTATTAAATATTTTTTATTAATGAATATAAATTATGCTTATCTTGACTATAAAGTGTAATATTCTTTGTTTGCTCACCAATTGTGTATTTAAGAGCAAATCCAAATTTAAAATTCTTTAGTTGTGCTTGTCTTTTTGTTAAAGTAGCATAATTACTCTCTTTTATCTTGTCATATATACCGACTGTTTTTCGTGCTTGAGGGGGTAATTCAGTGGCAATTACATTATTATCTTTACTTAATGTAAGATTATAGATACTGCCATCATAATAAAGACTTATTGACTTAATCTGAATAAATTTATTTGTGTTATTTACAATGTCATAATTTTTTGTATATGGATTAAATATGATCTCTATATTTTTATCTTTATTCTCATATTTTGGAAATACATTGTTATAGTCTATTCTTGTTACAGTTACAGTTGATATGAGTTTTTCATTCAGAGGTAATTTATTTGATTTTATATCAACAGTATAAAAAATATTTTTTGTTATTCCATTCTTTTTGACTTCAACAGTAGATTTTTTTAAGTTATTATGAACACTATAAAATTTACTAAGTTCTGTATAAGATTTTGTATCTTCTTTAAGTAGTTTATTGTGTTGCTGTGAAACAAATTTAACATCATTTTGATATTTGTTTTGAATAGCTAAATCACTTTTCTCTATTCTTGATACACATCCATTAACGGAATAACAAGGGAAAGAATTATCTATAACTGGCGAATAAGTAATTTCACTAAGAAGTTTAGGATTTAGAAAATTATTTTTATAAATCTTAAGTTCTTCTGAAAATTTTTCATTCCTATAAAGTCCTGTTTTATCTGTAATTTTGACTTTTTTTACAATTGTATCAATATTATTTGCTAAATATTTTGTTTTTATTAGTTCAAGTTTTTTCAATGAGTTAGTATTTAATTTTTCTATTTGTTCATTAATTTTACTTTCTGCTTTGTGTTCAGTGAGTTTTAACCCATCATAGCTGGAAACTAATTTTTTCACATCATCTGGAGGTAATAGTTCTTTCATATCGTTATCAAAATTTTCATAGTTAAAAGCATGATAATTTTCACACATCAAACCAAGCGGTAAGAAAAGAGGTAACAGCATAGTATTGAGAATGACTTGAGTAGCATTCATTTTTGCATCAATTCTTTCATATTTTGACTCAGTTTTCCCCTTCCTATCGTATAGACAATTACCAACACTTGATGTTATATAAAAAGAGTCTTTAAAACCAAAAGGTTTGTAATTATTAACTATAAAACCTCTACCATTATTCTTATTACTAAATTCCTTAATGATAGAATCTTGGCTGAGACTGGTATATAGATAATTATTACCCATCACTTTGTTATTTACTGCTTCTGGTTTTGTTGCAGAACATCCTGCAAAAAGAGTTGAGAGTAAAGCTATTGAGGTTATAGCTTTAGATGTTGAAGAAAGTTTCATTTTTTTTTAATCCTTAATTATTATTTATTATATCATTAAAGTTAGAAATAGACAAATATCAGTTCAAATTTAATTCTTTGAATACTCGGTGTCAGTTCAGTGCCATTAGATACCTAAAAATATCTTTTGGTATATTGCTAAAAGTGTGAAAACTTCGATATACAAGGTGAATAAAGGTATTTAAGGTTATATATAATGGTTTCCAGCATCCGGAGCCACATTAACCACCTAAAATTTAAGTTTTTAAAAATTAATTAAGTTCTTAATAAGTCCGTCCAATAATAAAAAGTTTGATGAGGTATGAATATATTTACTCACATTTTATAAGAAAATTTATTCTTCCATTGAATCTAAACATCTAACATCCAATAAGTTCAAATCTTTTAAATCAAAGTTAATATAAAAATTATCATGTGATTACTTTTGTCAGCTACTTTAGCCAATCTATTTATTAAACCTTTTTTAGGATATTTTTCTATAATATTAGTATATATGAAAATGATGGTCTTCTTAATTGTCCATTGTTTATGTTAATAGTTATATCGGTTAATTGTTAAATTTATTTTTTATTTCTAAAAAATCATCAATATTTTCTATAAACAAATCAATCAATCTCGGATCAAAATGCTTTCCTCTTTCTTTTTCCAGTAAAGTAAGTATATCTTGGAGGGGCCACGCTTTTTTATAAACTCTATCATGCCCCAAAGCATCAAAAACATCTGCTATTGCTGTTATTCTACCGTAAATATGAATAGCATTTCCCTCAAGCCCTCGTGGGTAACCACTGCCATCCCATTTTTCATGATGCTCGTAAGCTACAATGGCTGCTGTTTGTAAAAGTTTTTGACTTGATCCCTTGAGCATCTCATAACCCAATTGGGCATGTCGTTTCATGATTTCAAATTCATCCTCAGTAAGTCGTGCAGGTTTATTTAAAATGGAGTCTTCAATTCCAACCTTTCCTATGTCGTGCATCGGAGATGCCATCTTTAAATCATCTGCATCATTAAGGTTAAGACCGGCTTTGAGAGCTAATGTATAAGAGTATTCTGCAACTCGTAAGACATGGTCACCAGTCTCTTTTGAACGAGTCTCTCCGATGGCTCCCATTGTAGCAATGACTTCTCTTTGGGTATGAATTATTTCTTTATTTAATAAATCATTTCGCGACACTTCTTTTTCAACAAGCTTCTGCATATGTGTATTGTATTTTTGTAGTTCTTTATTTTGTTTAGAAACTTTTAGCATCAACAGCTCTTTGTCGTTTCTGTCTTGGACTGAACGCCTTTCCATCTCTACTTCTTGTGTTACATTTTCAAATAAAATAATTAATGTCTCAATTGCATCATTACTGCTTGTTCGACCAGCTTGAACACTAAGTGTTACATATAAATCATCTTTTTTAATAAAAGGAATTTCTAATGATTTTCTGGATTCTTCATAAACTTCTTGTATCTCTTGCCCAAGTCCATAAAGTTCTGGTACAACTGAGTATATGTCAGTATCCATTGTTCTTAATAATGAAGCATCACAATATGCAGTGACTTTATCTGAAAATTCTATTACTTTTAAGTTTTGATCGATTACAATGTATTCGTAATGATGTTGTTGGTACATTGCGTTAAAGACTTCTTGTATATGCATGGGATTACCTTTTAAGTTTATAGCATACTTTGTGCTAAATTTGTAAAAATCAACTCAACATTTTTTCCATCTTTTGCTGAGGTTGGATAAATAAACTCTACTTCATTATATAAATTTTTTAAGTTAGTTTGCAATTCTTTCATAGTTAAGTCATCATTTAATAAGTCTGACTTGTTAAGTGCAATTATAATAGGAACTTTTTTAAGAAGTTTAGAACAGGTTTGTAGATGGTCCTTTATACTGTCAATACTTTTTTCGCGTGTACTATCACAGACTATAATAATACCATTTGCTCCCATTATGTAAGCAGGGTTCATTGCTTTTGCATCTGTATGGCCTTCAATATCCCAAATCAATAATTGAACATCATTTTCTGCATTTAAATCCACTATTTTTTTAGATATTTTAACCCCTATTGTTGTCAAATATTCGTCACTAAATTGATTGTCAACATATTTACGAATTAAACTCGTTTTACCTGTTGAAAAGTCGCCAATTAAAACAATTTTTTTTGTTATCATCTTTTTATCCATTTAATTTGAACAACTCTTCCTTCATATTCCTCATTTAAGCTGGTCTTTTTAGGGGGAACAGGAATTCCAAGTGTTTGCATTCTCGTTTTTGTAAGTCCTTTAGACTTTAAATATTGTACTACATTCTCAGCTCTTTGAAGTGCATATTTCATATTATTTTGTATATTGCCTTTTGAGTCAGAAAAACCTATTATCAGCAAATTCATATTTTTATATATTTTGAGATTATTTTTGACCTTATTTGAATTTAGCCATTTGTCTAATTGTACCTTATTAACATCATTAAGTAAAACTTTTTTCGTGTCAAAATAAACTTCTAATGGTTTTAGCTGAAAGTTTTCATTAAGTGAAGAGATTATTTTTCCTTGTTCAGTAAGTTTTGAGAGTTGTTTGAGAAGGGCTTCATGAACTGTATGGTTTTTTACTACTCCATAAAGATGTAGGGTGGAAGGCGTTAAGTCATAATATATTTGATTGCCAACTGCATAATTATAAGCAGTGATTACGGAATTTATCAATAGATTTTTTTCTTCTTTTGTTAAAATTGTTTCACTAATAACTATTTCATCTTTTAGCTTTAATCCATCAAGTTTTTTTGGTATTAAGTGCAATAATCTTTCATGTAATGATTTAGCTGGCAGACGACCTTTGAGTATTAAGTCATTCCATTGAATGTCAATATTTAGATTATAAATGTTTAATTGAGGGTCTTGATAAATCGCTTCTTTAAGTTCTTGTTCAAGTTTGGACTTTGTATATGCTTGGTATGAAAAGTAGCCTGTTGTTAGTAGTATAAAAATAAATGCAAAAATCCAAATGAATTTAAGATTTTTTTTCGTTTTTTTCGTTTCTACATGTGTATTTAAATTGAGTATCTTGCCTAAGTGACTATTTATATCTTCAAGTGGTAATTTTGAAACATCACCATCAAAGTTGGATATTTCTGAAGCATATGCTGTAACAAAGTATTCTAATGTGGATGAAATTGTTTGTTGTAAATTTTTATTTGCATCACCTGTTAAAACTATTGCTAAGTAACAACAGCCAGCAACTTCCAATCTAATTTTATAATTACCAAATTCTATTTCATTTAATTCTAAATAGTCACTGTTCTTTGATATCCAATCGTTGGCAAAACTTTTTATTGCAGTTAACATTGAAGCTACCATGTCTGGTTCAATCGCTTCTTGACCGCTTAAGCTATGCTCACTTATAAGAATACCACTCTCTTTATGAATTAAAAAAACATTTTGTACTTTGAATAAAAAAGCTGAATTTTGAAGGAGAAGCTCTGCCTCTGGAATACCTTTTATCTTTGACATTATTTTACGTTGAATCATCGCAAATGAAAATGTTAATTGGACTTTGCTATTTATTTCAATCATTATGTCTTTAAAAGCTTCGGCAACAAACTTGCTAATCATACTTCCCATTACAGGATACAATGCATCTACAATATTATCTCTCTCATTTTTCACTTGATCTTTTATGGAAAGAGAGATTAAAGGGGAAAATATTGGGATAAACTCTTTTTGAGAATTTTTAAGCGTTTGTGAAAAAATAGGATTGATTAACGGTAAAATTTTTTCTATAATTTTTTCAGGGTCTCTGGACTCTTTTAACAATAATTCTAAGTTTCTTTGCAATTCCTCTATTTGTTCATGCTCTTCACTTACTAGTAGGGATTTTAGCTTTGAATATTCATCCATAAAATATTATACTATTTTTTTTCATCTTCTTCTTGAACAATGTCATTAAGATTTTCTTCAATTGAACTGCCATTAATTTTCATTGCGAAATCTAGTAACATTGCAGAAAGGTCATCTTTTGAAACTTTAACATTTTTCACATTTTCAATTTGTTCATTAAGAAGAGTTGATATGGAAGACTTCAAAGATTCTAATTCATTAGAAGCTACTACTTTTGATTGTGCATGTTCATTTTTAAGAAGACTTAGCTGAGTTTCAAATACTTCTTGTACATCTTCTAGAGATTGATTCACTTTTTTTTCATATTTAACAAGTTGTTCTTTAGTATCTATACTCTCTTCTTGCATAGTACTGCTTAAAGTTTTTATTTTTTGCTCAATTATCGTCGCACTAGCTTCGTGCTCAGAGATGAGCTTTGTTTCAAGTTTATTGATTTTGTCGGAAAGTTTTTCATCCATAGTTTGAAGAGTGTTATTCATTTTGTTTAGCTCTTCTTCAAACATGCGAACCTGAGGTCCAAACATAAGTTCACGAATTTGTTCCATATTTCCTAATTGATTTGTTGACATAAAATTCCCCTTAAAATAATTTCATTATATTAGCATAAATAACCTTATATAACAAAGGTTTTTACCCTATAAAATTAATCTTCCTGGTCTTCATGATCCTCATTTTTATTGTTTGTATCTTTACCCTCATGATCTTCATCTTCATTCTCATTTTCAGCCTTGTCTTCATGCTCTTTATGCATATCTTTTTCAATACCATTTTGTCTGTCATGGTGTTTTTTAACCTTATGACTCTCTTTTTCTGCATGGTCATTTGCGAGTAGTGAAGTACTTGCAAAACTAAGAAATAGAGCTGTGATGGCTATTGCCGATAATTGTATTTTTTTTCTTTTTTTTTCTTTTGACGTGTTTAAATAAGTATTGCATATCAACTAAATTAATTTTTTATGAAATATGACCATCGCTGACTTTAAGCATAAGTCGTATACAATGTGTATAAGAAGCACATGATTAATAAATTTCAATTAAAGGAGATATTATGGCAAAAGGTAAAGATAGTCAAAAATCAGTTAAGAAAGCACCAACTAAAAGCTTAAAAGAGAAGCGTGATGAATAAAAAGCGAAAAAAGCTCAAAGTTAAACCTGTAAATACTAACAAAATAAGTTTTATTTAAATCTATCTCGATACCATTAAAGTCTAAGGGCTTTAAAATGAAAATAAGTAAAACAACATTTGAATCGGCAAAAGAAGTAGCTGCTTTATGGCAAAGTAAAATTGACAAGAGTAGAGAACACAGTGAGAAAAAATTTCATGAGATAATGCAAAAAATGCTGAAAAATCCTATGAATAAAATTTTTCTTATTGAGTTGCTAGATCAGAGTTTTCGTGCACATGATTCTAAAAGAATCGCAAATCAATTAGAGTATATATTTTCAAAGTACAAAGAGACAGATGTCTTTACAGATTTTGAGCAGTTACTTGTATGGTCGTTTCGACATATTGGCATTTACATGCCAGATACCTCTGTTGAACTTTTTATAAAATATCTTCGTAATGATATCAGTGAAATCGTTATAAAAGGTGAAGATAAAGCACTAAATAAACATTTGCAAAAGCGACGAGAAGAGCAGACTAGAGTCAATGTAAATATCATTGGTGAGATGGTATTAGGTGAGAAAGAAGCCGAGGCTAGAATCCAGAAGTATATCAGTGCTCTTAAAAATCCACAAATAGACTATATCTCCATTAAAATTTCTACTATTTTCTCACAAGTTATGCCTGTTGCACATGAGTGGAGTGTTAATGAAATTTCAAGTAGGTTAGAGCATATTTACTCCGCAGCAATGGAAAATACATTTGTGCACAATGGCAAAGAAGAGTATAAATTTGTCAATCTTGACATGGAAGAGTATCGCGATATTAACCTAACTGTAGATGCTTTTATACAGACACTATCACATGAAAAGTATTATCTACTTGAAGCGGGAATAGTCTTACAGGCATATCTTCCTGATACTCTTAAGAATCTTAAAAAGATTGTTGCATGGGCAAAGAATAGAGTTAATAAAGGTGGTGTACCAATTAAAATTCGTCTGGTAAAAGGTGCAAACCAGGAGATGGAACTTACAGAAGCAAGTTTACGTAATTGGCCGTGTGTCACTTACTTAAATAAAGCTGAGACTGATGCAAACTTTAAAATCTTAATGGATTACCTTATAGATGAACAAGTAGCTCCTTATGTACATGTAGGCATAGCATCACACAATCTGTTTGATCATGCTGTAGCGATGTTACTTGCACGTCAAAGAGGTGTTGAAGCTTCCTGTAGTGCAGAGATGCTTGAGGGAATGAGTGAGACAGCATACCATGTACTTAAAAATGATGGCTTGAATGTTATCTTGTATGCACCCATAGCGACAAAAGAGACATTTACAAATGCAATAGCTTACCTTGTTAGACGCTTCGATGAGAACACTGCTGATGCAAATTTTTTACGCCACAGTTTTGGACTCAGTGTAGATTCACCTGCATGGAAAACACTTGTTGAGAGTTATGATGCTTCCATAGAAGTTCTTCCAAATATTACTCTAAAATCGTTTCGTACCCAAGATAGAAATGAAGAAGTTATTATGTTAGAGTCAGATTTAGAAAACTATATTTTTAAAAATGAAAGTGACACTGACTTTTCATTGGAGAAAAATATAAAATGGGCAGAAACTATTAGTGAAAAATGGAAAAATATCTCAAAAAATGGTGGCTTTAATGCATCTGCTGTTGTTGGGGCAGAGCATATAATATCAAAAGAGAAGATAGATGTAATAGATAAGTCCCAGTATAGAGATAAAATGATTGTTGGAAGTTACACGACAGCATTGGAGAGTGATTTACAAAAGGCGGTGCTGGTTGCAAAAACTGATGTTGATGGTTGGCGCAAGCTCAGTGTAAAACAAAGACAAAAAGTTTTAATGGATGTGGCACAAGAGTTTAAAAAAAGCAGGGCTGATCTTGTGGGTGTTGCAGCAGCAGAAGTTGGTAAAGTATTTTCAGAAACTGATGTTGAGGTTTCAGAAGCGATAGATTTTTTAAATTTTTATCCTTATAGTGCTCAAAAACTCAAAGACCTTGATGGCATAGAAGTTGAGGGCAAAGGGGTTGGTCTTGTTGTAAGTCCTTGGAATTTTCCTATTGCCATTCCTGTGGGAGGTATAGCTGCAGCATTAGCAGCAGGAAACAGTGTTATTTTAAAGCCTTCATCTGATGCGGTACTTTGTGGATACAGACTTTGCCAATGTTTTTGGGACGGGGGTGTGAGTAAAAATACTTTACAGTTTGTTCCATGTAGTGGTGAGATGGCAGGAAAGTACCTTGTAACAAATAGTGATGTGGATTTTGTGATTTTCACCGGAGGAGAGAGAACCGCACAGCAAATGATAAAAAGTCGCCCCGATATTCATTTAAGTGCTGAGACAGGTGGAAAGGATGCGACTATTGTCACTGCATTAGCAGATCGTGACCAGGCAGTAAAGAACATTGTGGCTTCTGCTTTTAATAACTCTGGGCAGAAGTGTTCTGCGACTTCGCTTTTAGTTCTTGAGCGTGAAGTGTACGAAGATACAAACTTTAAAGCCATGTTAGTGGATGCGGCTTCATCTGTGAATGTCGGCTCAGTATGGGAACTTCAAAACCGCATAGGTTCTTTGGTGAATTTACCATCAGGTAATTTGAAAAAAGCACTTTCAATCTTAGATGATGGGGAAGAATGGGCACTTGAACCATCATATGCAGATAATAATCCGTACATGTTAAAGCCATCCATTAGGTGGGGAACTAAAAGTGGTGATTTTTGTCACATGAACGAACTTTTTGGTCCAGTCTTAAGTGTGATTTGTGCTCAAAATATTGAAGATGCAATCAACATAGTCAATGCTACAGGTTATGGTCTTACCTCTGGCTTAGAGAGTTTAGATGAGAGAGAACAAAAAATATTTAAAGAAAAAATACTCGCTGGAAATTTATATATAAATCGCATGACAACTGGTGCTATAGTTATTCGTCAGCCATTTGGCGGAATGGGAAAATCTGCTATAGGCAGTGGTAAAAAAGCAGGTGGGTTTAATTATATATCGCAATTTATGAAACTGAGTTTTGTAGATAAAAATTTTAAGAACCCTTATGCTGATAAATTAAAATCTCTTTTGGATGAGGAAAACAAAACTGCTTATAGTCTTGAAAAAACATTAAAATTAACAAATGATTTTAGTTATTGGTTAGAGATGCATTTTAATAAAGAGCATGATTATTCAAACATCAGAGGGGAAAGTAATGTTATCCGCTACATAGGAGTAAAAAGTGTCTTATTACGCTTTGAAGAAGATGATATACTATATGAGATGTTAACATCTATCGCTGCTGCAAAAATGGTGGGTGCAAAAGTTTATGTTTCAATTCCTCTCAAGCCTAAAAGTGAAGGTTTACTTTATTTACAAGAGAAAATAACTTTCTTGCTCGAGAGTGATGATACCTTTTCTTTGGAAGATGAAACTGCTTTAGCTAAAGCGATGCAGGGCATACAGAGAATTCGTTTTTTACAAAATCCAGATATCTCAGTTTATGAAGCTGTTTGCACGCAAGCTTTATACATTGCTACGGAGCCATTTGTAGAACACGGACGTATAGAACTTATGCATTATTTTATTGAGCAAAGCATATCAGACAGTTATCATAGATATGGAAATCTTGGACTTCGTGGTCTTAAGGAAAAAATGTAGTTTTAAACATAACAAATGATTTATTTGTTATGTTTATCTCTAGTTTTTATCATGAGCTGTGTTTTTCTGTCTCCTTCATATTCTATGTCAAACAGGTCTAGTGCCTTGATGAGGTCACCCATTTTTTTAAATCCATAGTTTACTTGAGAAAAGGAAGAATTTTTTCTTATATACATAGACATGTCTTTAACATCTGCCCATCCTTGTTCATCTGATGTTATTTCAACAGCTTGTTTTAGTAAATTTATAAGTTTATAGTCTTTTCGAATATCGTAGTTGTTGCCGACATATTTTGTTACAGCTTCCGTAAGAGCATGCTGTTTGTTGTTTGAAGGGGTGTTTTCAATTATTGCATCATCTAGCCAAACATTTAATTTTTCAACATAAATAAATTGTGAACATGCATTTACAAAAGCCATTGGAGTTTTTGATTCCCCATACCCATATACAGTCAATCCATCGGATAATATTCTTGTAACTATAGGAGTAAAATCACTATCACTAGTTATTAAAACAACTGCTTCAAGCTCTTTTGTGTAAAGAATGTCCATAATATCAATTATCATAGCTATATCAGTTGCATTTTCCCCTTTTGTATAAGCAAATTGTTGAATAGGTTTAATATTGTAATCTTGTAAAATATTTTCCCAACCGTGAAGTTTTTTGTCTTTCCAGTCACCATAGGCTCTTCTAATATTTACAGTTCCATACTGAGATAAGTCATCAAATATACTTTCTATATATTTTGAACTTACATTATCACAATCAATAAACATTGCAATGTTGTTTTCTTGTTTTTTCATTTTAATTCCTAATTTATTAACGCAAGATGTTCTCTTCGATTATCATGTTTGATAGTATTGTACACAAAATATAGAAAATTTTTAGATTTAAGAAACCAAACCCACTGATAATTATTATGTACAATAATGGTGTTATATTCATGAATTTAACTATTATGATATAATAAATAATATAGACGATAAAACTTGCTATACTGCATTATGATTTATCAAAAATAAAAAATAGGATTATTAATGGCTAAAACAAATTATAGTTATGAAAAACGGGCTCGTGAGTTGGAAAAAGAGAAAAAAAAAGAAGAGAAGCGTAAGAAAAAATTAGCTCAAAATGATGATGAAGTACAAGACGAAGTCATAGAAACTAAGTCTTAATCCAACTTTATCCTTGAGGTATGAGATAATTTTTAATGGAGTCCTCTCTCCTTAGAATATTATCATCATTGACAATTTAATCTATATTAGATATAATGAAAAAATCTAAGGTAATTTTGTTTAATTAGAAACAAGATACTCTGTAGAAATAGTAGCTCCTTAAATAGCATTCGCTAGAGACCTAGTTTTTCGCAGTTAAGTGTTACACACTTACAGAATTTGTATCTTCCCAGAAATGGACCCTACATTCATATTTAATTTATATAATTCTTACTTAATACATCTCAATTATATTATTTATTTTATTCGAAACAATAAAAAAGGATACCCCACCATGCAAATATTTAAACAATACACAAATCAAATATTTTTATCTATTCTCTTTGTGTTAACAGTTTTTACCACAGGTTGTGGCAATAAGAACACAGTTAGTCTACCATTACATACCATCTCTTTCTCAGGTACAGCTGTTGATGGCTATATTAGTGGAGCTAAAGTATGTTTAGATGTAGATAATAGCGGTATTTGTGAAAGTACAGAACCAACAACAACTACAGCAGCAGATGGAACATTTAGTTTTACTGATGTACAAGTAGCAAATAATCTCTTCTTCCCAGTAATAATTTCTGGTGGTATTGATACTGCTACAAATAAGTCATTTAATGGTGAGCTAAAGAGTATCATAAATAGTGCAACTATAACAGTAGATACACAACTAAATGTAACCCCACTAACAGATCTTATAGCAGTCTCTTTTTTTCAATCGACTACTAAAAATGAAACAATATTAAAAAACTCTACAACAGAGGTAGCAAATGTATTTGGTATTTCAGAAGCAGATGTAACTGCAGACCCGATGACAAATGTATTTGTATTTGCAAAGTCACAAGAGGTGCAGCAAATAAAAGCGCTGACAGAAATAACAGCTAGCAAAGCTAAAGGAAATAATCTTAGCATCGCAGAGAAGCTTGTATTGCAAAATGAAATAAAAGAAGCACTTGTAACTCAAATAAAAGCAACTACAGGTACAAACCTTGAAATAGATAAAGTGTTGACTGAAGTGGAAAGTAAATCGAGTATAACAATTCCTGCCAATGAGAAAGTATTTGTTGCTGCACAAGTGGCAAAAGTAAAAACTACACTTGATTCAGCAACAAGTAGTACAACTACAAATCAGTTAAATGAACTTCAAACTGGATTGGAAGCTGAGCTAACAGTAGCAGTTACATCAATAAAAGATGCTCTTGTTGGAGAACCTCTTGCAGTCGTAGAGATTAGTAATAGTGCTAAGCTCATAACTCAAGGTGAGACTATTAAGGTAGACACTACTCTACCTACAGTAACATCGATAGTTCCTAGTACTGATGCTACAAGTGTGCCAATCCATAAGAGTATCAGTGCTACTTTTAGTGAAGCACTTGACCCTTCAACAGTTAAAACAGCAACTTTTAGTTTAGCTACTACAAATGGTGCTACACCTGTTACTGGCGTTGTAAGTTATTCTGCTAAGACAATGGTTTTTAATCCTGATGTAAATCTTAGTGTAAATACTCAATATACAGCAACAATTACAACGGCAGTAAAAGATCTTGCTGGTAATGCTTTAGCAGTTGCTAAAGTTTGGAGCTTTACAACAGCGACAGTTCTTGACACTACTGCACCTACTGTTGCATCGATAGTTCCTAATACTGATGCAACGAATGTGTCAACTAATCAGAGCATTAGTGCTACTTTTAGTGAAGCACTCGATTCTACTACCGTGACTACGACTACTTTTAGTTTAGCTACTACAAGCGGAAGTACACCTGTAACTGGTACAGTGAGTTATTCTGGTAATACTATGGTTTTTAAGCCTAATGCAAATCTTAGCTCAGGTACTTCATATACAGCAACAATTACAACGGCAGTTAAAGACCTTGCTGGTAATGCTTTAGCGATTGCTAAAGTTTGGAGCTTTGCAACAGTAACAGCACCAGCACCAGTACCAGCACCAGCACCAAGTCTATCTCCGGTAAATCTTGGAACTGCAGGAAATTTTGTAATTCTTGCAAAGACGGGAATATCAACTACAGGTACTACAGCTATTACAGGTGATATAGGTGTTAGTCCAGCTGCTCGAACTTATATAACTGGATTTTCTGATACTCTTGTTGGTACATATGCAACATCACCTTTAGTGACAGGAAAGATATATGCGGCTGATATGACACCGCCAACTCCATCAAACATGACAACAGCAGTAAGCAATATGGAAACTGCATATACAGATGCAGCTGGGCGTACAACACCTGACTTTACTGAGTTGTATGCAGGTGATGTGAGTGGCAAGACACTTGCTCCAGGCCTTTACAAATGGGGTACAGGTGTTTTAATAACAAATGCTGGTGTAACTATTTCTGGTAGTGCAACTGATATTTGGATTTTTCAAATAGCTGGAAACCTTACTGTGAGCAATGGTGCTATCGTAACATTAGCTGGCGGTGCATTGGCTAAAAATGTTTTCTGGCAAGTTGCAGGAGGAACAGGTGTTACTCTTGGAACTACAGTACAATTCAAAGGTGTAGTATTGGCACAAAAAGGTATTGTGGTAAATACTGGAGCAACCGTTAATGGTAGACTCTTAGTACAAACAGCAGTTACTTTAGATTCTAATACTGTTACACAACCTTAATTCAACTACATAGTCTATAAAAAAACCAATTTTCTCTGAAGGTTTTCCTTCAGAGTTTTTCAATATCTTACACCATTAAACTCTTTTATATAGCCCTTTTCACATCATAACTCAGTTAAAATAACCAATGATTTATTATTTTACAATACTTTCATATGCTATAATAGCACTTCAATTGTTAGATGCAAAAAAAAGGAAATATTTTTGAAACGCAAGCAAAAACAATATGCAGATTTAATTAAAACAGAGGATTCTACTTTATCATTAAAAAATATTGAATCTAGCATTTCTAACAAAAGTATTCATAAACATTTTGAAAAAAAATATGGTGATAAACTCTATAGTGAAATATTACTTGTACTAACACATGAAATTTATAAACTTGAAGAAGCTAAGATAATATGGAATAAAATAAAGTCACACCTTGACGATTTAACTAATAGACTTCAGAGAAATCCTGGTATTGCTGTTGCTACACTTGATTACCTTTCAAATATTCATCATTCACTCTCTTCTCCTATTATTATTCAAGAAGATAAAAGTGATTTTATATCTGAAACAACAACCAGAGACGACTTAACTCAGCTTTATCTAAAAAGTGTATTTAACTTTGCACTAGAAAAAGAGTTAGAAAAAAGCCTTCGAAGCAAGAAAAACCTTTCTTTACTAATGATTGATATTGATGATTTCAAACTAGTAAATGACAACTATGGACATTTAGCAGGGGATGAAGCATTAAGAACAATAGGAGAGTTAATAAATAAAAATATTAGAAAAATGGATATTGCCGCACGATATGGAGGGGAAGAACTTGCTATAATTATTCCCGAATCAACACCTGATGAAGCTGTATTATTAGCACAAAGAATTCGTAAGAAAATATCAAAAATTAAATTTTCTAGTTTTTCAGTGACAGTTAGCATTGGGGTATGTCATTCATCCTTAGATATAAAAACTATAAATGATATTATTAAAGGGGCAGACGAAGCCCTCTATAAAGCCAAAGAATCAGGAAAAAATTGTGTTATTGTATTTTAATCCAATAACTAACTATGGTACAATTGAGACTGCATATAATGAAAAAAATAATATCTGATATTCACAATGCCGTACAAAATAGTCGAAAGACAATTGAATTTCTCACTCACAACAGTTCTTGGGCTTGGTATGCAGACTATCCTATAGCAATTATCAATGAAATTAGCAGAATTAAAGATGCAGAGAGTTTAGAAAACCTAGAGAAAATAAACTTTTTTAACTCTGAAGGCTTTTCAAAAAATAGCTATACTAAAGAAGAGATAGAGTACTTGACTCAGAATGTTCCTAGTGCAATGAAGAGAGCATACTGTCTGTGTCTAAAACAACAACACAATAATAAGTACAACTTTAGAGAAAAGTTCCAACATGACCGCTGGAAAAAAGTCTTAGATGAAGAGAACTTTGAGGCCTTAGTTGAGTCTTCAAAATTTACTGATTTAGATACTAGTGAGGTTGTAGAAACTGCATTGCGAGACGTTATGCGAAGTGCAAAAGAGATACCTTCACTAAAGTCTATTGGCTTTGTGTGGATTGTAACACTTCCTAAAACTATGCAAATAGAAAATATACTAGAACACTACTTTTTAGATAATCACATCTTTGTCGAAAAAGGGCGAAAAATTACCTACATAGCATGGGGAGATAAACTGGCAGATATTAACATGAGATACTTTGTAAATAATCCTTAAAAGAGACTCATTTTAGAGTTTGCCTAAATTTAGGCTATTTACAACATCGTCTTGTGTGATATTTACTCTTCCGTCTCCAAAATGAGCCTTTTGTTTTACTCTGCCAAAATAAGAAGTATCACCACCAAGTTTTACTCCAAGAGCGAGAGCCATAGCAGTGATGGGATGTCCTGCATTTGGTGAGTCGTGTTTTTTTCCATCTTTATAAAAACTCAGAAGAGGTCTTTTTTTAGCAACGAGCATTATGAGAACTGCCGTTATGCGAGAGGGGATAAAATTCACAATATCATCTAAAACGGCAGCAACTTTCCCATACTTCTCGTACCTCTCATTTCTGTACCCCACCATAGAATCCATAGTGTTAATGGCCTTATACAGCACAAGAGCAGGAAGTCCAAAAAGTAAAAGATACAAAAGAGGAGCGACAACGCCATCACTTAAGTTTTCCCCATAAGTCTCTATGCAAGCTTTGTAGATGTCACTCTCACTCATCTGCTGTGTATCTCGACTCACAAGCATACTTATAGCACTGCGTTTATCTTTTGCACTTAGTACATCTAAAACACTATCTCGAAGCATTTTATGGGCTATAAACATAGAAGCAATGATAGAGCTTGAGAGTATGTAAAGCATGGGGTGAAGTAGTAACAAAAACATTTGTATAGTCATAGCAACCGCTCCCACGATTGTTAGCACAAACAAAACTAAAAGAGCCCCCCTGCATACCTCATCTTTATACCAGTGCTTCTCAAAGAAACTAATCAAGCCACCGATAACAATAACAGGATGTCGAATAAATTTAAACTCCCCAAATTTTCTATCTATCAAGTAAGCAAAAAGAGTGATAATGAGATTATTCATAGGGTGCTCTTATTACAGAGAGTTCTTTTATGTGTACTATATTCAAAATTTTTGTAAACCCTCTTGGAGTGCTTTATGACTCTCCTCATCTTTGACTGCAAAACGCAGCCAGTCGTTGCTTAGGTAGTCAAAACTTTCACATTTTCGTACGAGTATTTTGTTCTTTAAGAGGTGCTCGTAGAGTTCTTCTCCCCTGCTGGAATGAGTAAGAATGAAGTTGGATTGACTCTCTGCTATCTCATCAAAAAGTCCTGAATTTTCTAGGATGTTTTGAAGCTCTTGTTTTTGTATCTTATGGAGTTCTCGTGATTTTGTTTTAAAATCCTCGTCTTTTAAACGCTCTTTTAAAAATGCTTCATCAAAAGAGGAGATATTCCAAAGTGGAGTTTGGAGTTTTTTGATGCTTTTTTTATGAGCAAAAATTGCACCTATTCGTACACCGCCACAAGAGTAAAACTTACTAAACGACTGTACGATATAGAGTTTTTTATAGTTGTTTATCTCATCTTTGTAAGATTTTAACGCTTCAAACTCTAAAAAACTCTCATCTAAGATGATGGTGCAATTTTTATCCATCCACATCCCCATAAGCTCCTTTAGGTTGTGGTACTCACCCTCTGGTGTTGATGGGTTTACAAAAATGACAACAGCATCTTCTGTTGGCTGATGATGCATATCTGTTATACGGTTTATCTTGTAGATGTTTTTCTTCATGCAGGCTTTTTCATACTCGCCATACAACGGCGTGTATAAAAAAACGTCTTTGCGTTTGATGGAGTTTAGAAGAGCGTAAATTGCCGCAGTGGCACCATTGTAAAGTGCTATCTGTTTTGTATCTATCGCATAGTTTTTAGCTATGACTTCTTTGAGCTTTTTGTAAGAACTATCGGCATATTTACTAATGGTGTTGGCATTGAGTGTTAGCTCTGTTGTTGGCTGGTAAAAGTTTATGTTTGATGAGAAGTCTATGAGCTCATTTGGCTCACAGCCAATTCTTTTTGCATACTTGTATATGTTTGCGCCGTGTTTCATAATATTTTTATCTTTAAATTTTTTTTGTTTATTGTTGTATACATTTAAAAGTGTACCATAAGTTCTTTTGCTCTTCTTATGTTTTTATCCTTATCTATGCGAAGTAAAGTGTAAAACTTTGCTGCTAATTTCATCTCTTGTTTGAGCTCATTTAGTTTAATTTTTTTAGGAGAATTTTGGTTGTAGGTCTGTAAAAATAGTTTTGTATAGGAGTTGCGTTTAGCACTATTAAATGCAATTAAAGCCACAGCCACATCAAAAACAAAAGAGCCATATCCACCATCTACAAAATCAAATACACCTACTTTTTCGTTGTTAAAAACAGTATTGTCTTTAAATATGTCTCCATGAATAAAACCATCTTTTGTTTGCTTATAAGTTTGTAAAGCTTTTAATTTTTTATAAAAAAAATAAAACTCTTTTTTAACGAACTCTAAACTGGCTTTTATCTCATAGTTTTTTAAAAAAACAGAGGGACAGCTCACTTGAGAACTTTGTTTATGCAATACAGATAAAAATCTAGCAACTGCTTGAATGTGAAAATATTTTGTACTCTTAGGCTGAGAACCTTCGAGCTTTGTACAGAGATGCCAACCTTGAGAACTTGCTAATAGTTTTGGTGTATTTAAACCGAAGCTATCAACATTAACTTGTACTGGTATCTCTCTTTCATATTTTTTTAAGATAAACTCTTCTGTTTTGCTAGTAACTACATAAGTTGTGTCCATAACACCATTTATGGTTGCACTAAGGCTTACGAAAACGAACTCGGGAAAAAGTAAATTAACTTTTTGTAAAGTGATTTGTGTGATTACTCCCATTTAAACCGAGCACTGCTTCATGATTTTATTCCAATCAAGGTCAAAATGTTTCTCAACATAACTACGATGATGAGGTACACCACAGCCAGAGCAATCTTGGTGAATCTTCTCACCGTAAACACCAACTCGCCCATCTTTTGAGTCAATGCTACAAAAACTAAATTGTGTTTTTTCGCCTACTTTTTTTATGCCTTCATCACTAAAACGAAAGTTTGGACAGGAACAGAGATAACAGTTGAGTGACTCCATCTCATGGCACTTTTTATCTTTTGTATAAAGTGGACAAAATTCTTTCTCTTGCACTTTCATATTTTCAAAATCAAAGTAGTCTATTATTTGTTCTTTAGTGTAGTTGTTTTGTAGTAATTTATCTATGATTTTTTTGTGCTTTTGTGCATGTGCTTTGACCCAGTCTATGTATCCCATATTTTCCACTCCATATTTTTGCAATTATAGCAAAGTAAGTGGATTATGCTATACTTTGTTCATATCTTTATGAGGAATTAAGGTGAAAATCCTAAGCTCTCCCGGAACTGTAATCTACCTGTGTAGTAAGCCAGAACGTCTAAAGTAAAATTAAATCAAAAGAACAACGGGTTATTTGTTCAAGGAGAAAATGGTATGCACATAGAAGCAGGTGTAGTTGATGGAGCGAAAATGCTCTTGAGTTATGCAACAGGAGCAGGTGTGATAGGTATGAGTGCAAAACTCTCTTATGACAATGTAAAAGAAAATGGGGTACTTTCACTCTTTTTAAAAAGTATTATTGCAACAATAGTTGTATTTTTTTGCTTTGAGGTGCTTCCTCATTATCCTATAGGTGTGAGTGAAGTGCATCTTATTTTAGGAACGACTATATTTTTAGTCTTTGGTATTGCTCCTGCCGCGATAGGATTGAGTTTAGGCTTACTTATTCAAGGTCTTTTCTTCACGCAGTTTGATTTACCACAGTATGGTATGAATGTTACAACACTTTTAGCAAGTATGTTCATTTTAAACATGGCTGTGAAAAAAATCATTCCGGAGGGAACACCATATAAAGAGATAAGTTATAAACAAATGCTTGCAATGTCAGTTGTATGGGAAGGTGCTATCGTGTCATGGGTTGCATTTTGGGCACTCTATGGGCAAGGTTTTGCTGCTGAGAATTTAGCAAATGTTTTTAGTTTTGGTTCTGCATATATGGCAGTAATTATTATAGAACCACTTGTTGATATAGCAGTTTTAACAGCTGTAAAGGCTTTAAATAAAACCAATGAATGTATCTTCTTGTTTGATAAGAAGCTTTGTAAGGCTTAGCAAATAACTAAGGGCTTTATAGCCCTAGTTTTTGCATTTCCACTTCAATATTTTCTTTAAATATTTCTCGTACTCTCTCTTGTCCCAGCAGATTAAACTTTTCACTCGCATCAAGCGGAGCGACTATACTTGAGTCACAATACTCGCCTATCTCTTTTGCTATCTCTTGCATGTCAAAAAAATAGTGGTTTCCACTTACAAGTAGCATAGGAACAACTTGTACTTTGAGTTTTGGATTTTTATCTATTCTTGTAAGTATCTCTCTTTTTATAGCATCTTTTAGAGCATAAAAAGGAAATTCTCCCTCAAGAGAGCAAGTGAGGTTGTTAGAATTTATTCTCTTTAAAAACTCTGCGGTATACGAAACAGACTCTAAACCGGCTAGATTTAAAATGGGCACACCGTGGATAACATAGAGGTTAATGACATTCTCATCTTTCGTTCTTATCGTCTCATCCAAGTGCTTTAAGTAAAGAGAACTCTCTTTTGTTTTTTGCAGTAAAGGGTTTGTATAACGAATGTTTGCAAGAGAGAAGTTAGAAAACCCTTTTACCATACGAATAAGTACTTCATGCTCATCTGTTGGAAAAATATTTACACTTACAACAATGTAGCGTTTAAAGCCTTGCATATCTATATCTGCCATTACTTGGGGTAGGTTTTTGTAGACTTCACCTTTTTTTGCAAGCTCTTTAATGACCATTTTAGAGCTAAATGCAGTAAAAACGGGAGAATCTGCAAAAGATGTTTTGACATACTCTTCAAAGTCCAAATATTTTTGCTGTTCTATTACAGAACCAAAACATGAGAGAATTATCGCTGTTTCGTTTTTGTTATAATGTCTATATCGTTTCATATTTATCCAATTTTTTACAAATTATAGGCAAACTTTTTGAAAAAAGCATTAATCATTTCGGCAATAGCTTCCAACCAAGGAAAAACACTACTTACAATGGCACTTTTACATCACTACAAAGGGAGAGTTCGTCCTTTTAAATGTGGTCCTGATTTTATAGACCCTCAGTTTCATGAAAAAATTGCTCAAACTCCTTCAATTAACTTAGACCTTTTTATGATGAACAAAACTCAGGTCTCATGGATTTATGAAAAATATTTCGACAAGGAAGTTGCGATAGTAGAGGGTGTTATGGGTTACTATGATGGGATGGACAAAGGCTCAAGCGCTTATGATGTTGCTAAAACTCTTCAGATTCCTTCGCTTTTAATTTTAGATGCAGCAGGAAGCTATATTACCATTGTCGCAGTATTAAAAGGCTTATGTGAGTTTCAAGATGATAACACCATAAACGCAGTAGTCCTAAACAAAATTTCTTCTCAAATGCACTATGAGCTTGTCAAAAAAAATATAGAAAAAGAACTTTTAAACATTAAAGTATGTGGCTGGATACAAAAAGATTTACCACTCCTTAGTTCTACTCATTTAGGTTTAAATTTAAAAGAATTAGAGAGTGAAACTCTCGAGACAGTTGTGCAAAACATTTTAGAGCATATATCACTTGATGTTTTAGAATCAGTTATGGATGTAGATGTTACGAATGTAGAGGCTTATCCATTTGAGGAAGTTGAAAAAAAAGATGCTTTATGTGTTTTAGTAAAAGATAAAAATTTCTCCTTTGTATATCATGACAATCTCAAATACCTTCAAGAAAAGTACACAAAGGTTACTCTCATAGACTCGACAAAGGATGAAGCAATACCTAAAGAAGCGGATATAGTCATTATTCCCGGAGGTTATATAGAAACGCAAGAGAGTCATAATCGTGTTAAAAATTCATGTATATTTAAAAATTCACTTATAGCGCATGCAAAAGAGAAACAAGTCTATGCAGAATGTGCAGGACTTATTTATCTGGGTGAGAGTTGTGATGAGAAGTTGATGAGTGGTATCCTACCTATAACATTTACACTTACAAACAAACGTGAGCGTTTGGGTTATTATAAGTGTGAGTGCAAAAATGATGAAGTGCAAAAAGGACATGCTTTTCACTATAGCCAAGTTCTCTCAGCACCAAAAACAGATATAAAGTTATATAAAGTAAGTAAAAAAACCGCTAAAGATGGTGGCTATAAACAAAACAAAATCTTTGCTACTTATTTGCATACAATGTGGCGTGTAGGTGGGGTTATATAAAACTTATAGACTCTTTTAAAAGTTTTTTTTTCTCCCAACCTAAAGTTTGCAGTTCACTCTCTTTATAAAATTCATCAACATAACCTACACAAAGATAAGCAATAAGTTGTGCATTTTTCTCAGCATTTATCTTGTGTAAAACTTTTTTTTCATTTAAAATACTTACCCAACCAATACCAATATTTAAGGCTCTAGCCATCAGCCACATATTTTGCACAGCACATACTACACTATACTCTCCCATTTTTTTCATACTTGTCATTCCAAGTACTTCTTCATCTTTAGGTTCGTAAAGAACTGCTATATTTATGGGTGCTTCTTTAATGCCTTCAAGTTTAAGAGATTTGTAGAGTTCTCTCTCTTTAAAAATCTCTTTTGCTTTTTCATTTTCATCTTGAAAATTGTCGGCTATAGTGTTTTTAATAAGTTCATTTTTTATGATAACAAATTTCCAAGGTTGAGAGTATCCTACTGAGGGAGCAGATATGCCAGCTTCTAAAATCATCTCCAATATCTCATCATTAACTTTTTTGCTAATAAATCGATTTCCTCTGACATCGCGTCTTGCTTTGATTATATTTAAAAGTTTTTGTGCATCATCATTTGTAAAGTTCATACCTAATTATACTATGATATAATCACTTAAATTTTAAATTGGACAGTACATGAATTTTGAGCAAAAAGAACCACCATTAAACATAGGCGATGCTATTAGTATGAAATCATTTGAAATGATTCATGCAGAGGCTGTAAAATATGATGGTTTTTCTCGTTTTGATGATAACGAAAGAGCTTTGGTTGAGCGTCTTATTCATACAACGACATGTTTTGAGCAGATTATAGACAACATCTATTTTAGTCCTAATGCTATGCTAAAGTTAAAAGACCTTTTAGAGAGAAAAGCAAAACTTATTGTTGATACCAACATGATTCGTTCAGGACTAAGCAAATTTTATCTTGAGAAGTATGAAAATGAAGTTATCTGTTATGTGAATGAACCAGAAGTATTTGAAATGGCTAAACGCAATGAAACTACACGCAGCTATGCAGCAGTTGAGTTAGCTATAGAGAAGTTTAAAAATGAGCCGATGGTTCTTGCATGCGGCAATGCCCCAACCTATATATATGCCGCCATTAATGCACTTATAAAGCATAAAATAAACCTTGAGAATATTATTCTTTTGCTTTTTCCAGTAGGATTTGTAAATGTAGTGGAGTCTAAAGAGTATGGTCGAGATTTTATGGAACACTTTAACTGTGAAGGTGTTATTTTAAAAGGTCGTTACGGTGCTTCAACAATGGTGGTAGCATCGCTTCATGCAGCATATAGACTCATAAAAGATTATGACAGCGAGTTTGGAAAGTACAATGGCAAGTAGCCTCATAAACTCTCATAGCTCTTCTCAATATGGAAGCAACCCCGTTAAAGAGGGAGAAGTTCGTTTAAATGAGATGGGAAGTGAAGTAGTTGAGGGTTACACTTGTAAACCAAAAGATTATGACCCCCAACGGGCTATTATGCATTATAAAACACTTCTGCTTCTTTGTGATGATGAGCGATGTGGTAAAGCTGGAAAAGACGATAGAGCTTCACACTTAAGAGAGATTCTTAAAGAAATGGGACTCAATAAAGGTGAAAATCGCATAAAAATAAGTCGTACAGGCTGTTATGGAGCATGTAGATTTCGCCAAGTATGTCAAGTTACTGAAAATACACAAGCTAATGGAAATGCAAAAAACAATGCGCTATGGTTAAAAAATACCCATCTTTTTAAAGATGACAAATGGAGAGAGATATTTAAACTTTTAAGTGAAGATAAGATACTGCATGAAGAGTTGGATGAAAAAGTTTTTATACCAATGAAGGTTTATAACTAAAAAAATGACTCAACCACTTCGCTCAGGTTACACAACAGGAACTCATGCTACAGCGACTTTAATAGCTTGTTTATGTGAGTATTATGAGAAAAAAATTGTAGAGACTTTGGAAGTGCTTTTACCAAAAGAGAAAGTAGCAAGTATTGATGTTCTACAAGAAAAAGAGCTCTGTTTTAGTAGTATTAAAGGCGATAATGATGACATTGATGTGACCAAGGGCGCAAAGATATTTTGTGACTTGCATTTAGAGGCACCACAAGATTTAAAAGAGCAGACTCCCTCACAGCTCAATCTTAACAAGACATTACTTTATGTTTGGGCAGGGGAAGGTGTTGGAGTAGTGACAAAAAAAGGTTTAAAAATCACTCCAAACCATCCAGCTATAAACCCAGTTCCACTAGAGATGATGGGTGAAAATACTTTAGACATTGTAAAAGAGAACAGCGATATTTTGCATGCTATTTTTAGTGTAGAAGATGGAGAAAATATCGCACGTGATACAGCAAATGCCAAAGTGGGTGTACTTGGAGGCATAAGTATTTTAGGTACTCGAGGAATTGTCAAACCCGTTTCGGCTTCCGCTTACATTGATAGTATAGAAACAGAAATAGATGTTGCAGCCGCACTGAGTGAAGATGTGATAGTCTTTACCCTTGGAAACACAGCGATAGATTTTGCAAAAGAGTTATATGATGAGACAAATATAGTGGAGATCGGAAATTTTGTTTATGATGCGAGTGAGAGACTACAAAAACATCACTTTGAGAAGATGGTTTTCATTACAAGTGTAGCAAAAATGACAAAGGTTGCACAAGGCTTTAAAAACACACATAACAAGTTTGGAACGATTGATTTTGAAGAAGTAAGGGCTTGGCTACTTAATGAACTAAATTACACTCTTGCTAAAGAAGAGTATATATCACTCAAAGGAGTGATAGAAGTCTTACCAAAAGAGTTACAGGAGAATTTTGTAAGACTTCTAAGTAAAAAAAGTGCGAAAATGTTTCAAAAGTGGTTTACAGACTTAGGCATAATAACTAATAAAATAGAGATAATAACTCTGCCAAATAAAATAAAAGAGGAACATGCATGGTAACGATAGCTGGCTCAGGAATGGGTGCTTACAACTTTGAGAATGTCGATGTAGATTTTACTGCGTTTGATATGATATTTTGCGATAAAAATTATGAAACAAAGATGGCAAATGTCATAAAAGGTGGATTTAAAGTTGTAAAAGAGGCAATATTAGATAATTTAGATAAAAACATACTCTATGTTGTTAGTGGTTCTCCCACTTTTTTTTCAGGGGCAATCCTCATTTTAAATGTTTTAAAAAAAGAAAAAATAGCTTTTAAAATCATGGACAATACTTCAAGCCTAAACTATATGTTGGCACACGAAGGCGTGAGTTTGGTAAAAACAGGTATTGTCACACTACATGGAAAAAGTGCTGTGGATTTGGAGAGTTTTTTAACAAAGGATTATACTTTTGTTATCTGTGATGATGAAACACCAAAGATACTCTCTTGTGCAATGGAGCATCTTGATGAAGATGATGTGAGCATTACATTGGGGGAGAAATTTGGTTATGAGTGTGAAAAGTTTACACAAGTCACCTTAGCAGAGATACAAAAAAATCCACCAAAAATGCCATACTCCCTTCTTATAAAACGCAATTTCAAAGCTCTGCCAAATATCTCTAGTGAAGATAGTATAGAGCATGAAAATGGAATGATTACTAAGAGTTATAAACGCCATGTGAGCCTACAGAATCTAGAGCTACAAGCAAATATGCTTCTTTGGGACATAGGTGCTGGAAGTGCAAGTGTAAGCATAGATGGCTACAAACGCTACAAAACTCGAAGCATCATGTTTGAGAAAAATATTAAACGTGCAAAGATGATAGAAAATTCTCTTAAAATACATAAAATTATAGATGCAAAACTCTACATAGGCGAGGCCAGCGAAGATTATAAAAATGAGAAGAGTTGCCCTGAGCGTATCTTTGTTGGCGGAGGTGGAGATAAGGTGATAAGTGAGTTAGATTATCTCTATGAACGATTGGTAGAGGGTGGCATAATGGTAGCTAACTTTGTAACGCTCCAGCATTTAACAACTGCCATAAACACTCTTAAAAAAGCACAAATAACATTTGAAATTAAGAGTATAAGTTTAACCACCTATAAAATGAGTCTGCTCATGCCAGAGCCCGAAAGAGTTATGCACCAGCTCATAGTAAAGAAAGAGCTAACTAATGCTTAAGTTTGTAGGAGCTGGTCCGGGTGATCCTGAGCTTATAACAGTGAAGGGGATGCGTGCTTTACAAGAGGCAGATGTTGTTTTATATACAGGTTCTTTAGTGCCAAAAGAGTTACTCACTTGGTGCAGAGAAGGGACTCTAATAGAGAATTCGGCAGATATGTCTTATGAGGATATTTTTGCATTTATAAAAGAGCATGCACATAAAAAATTTGTGCGTTTACACACAGGGGACAGTTCACTTTTTTCTACGACTGCCAAACAAGTGGAATTTTTACGTGAAAATAAGATAGAGTTTGAGGTGGTTCCTGGGGTTACCGCTGCCTTTGGTGCCGCAGCGAGTGTTGGGATTGAGTATACGATTCCTGGAGTTTCGCAGACGCTTATCATCTCACGAGTAGAAGGACACACACCAAATCCTGAGACTCTTAAACAGCTACTATCAAACAAAAACAGTTCTTTTGCTTTTTACCTCTCTATAAGACTTATAGAGAAGTTAAAAATGACAGCATACGAGCTTGGCTACCTTAAAACAACCCCTTGCTGGGTGGTAGAGCGAGCTACTTGGGCTGATGAAAAGGTTTACAAAGGTACTATTGCAAACATAGAAGAAAAAGTATCACATATAAAAGGTGTTGCACTCATAATGTTTGGAGATTTTCTCTCACAACAAGCTACAGTGGAGTCGCATTTATATGCCGAAAAGTATAAAAAAGAGGGCGAAAAAAAGTCAAAAGCTCTTCAAGGAACACAATGAAAATAGCCATAGCAACCATAAATGACCCGAGTTTAAAAGCAGCGAAAAAGCTACTTCCCTATTTAATAACTCATGAGTGTCATGTGTTTAACAAGTCTCAAGGAGAAGCAGAACTGGGAGCAGAGTTTCACATCTTTGCAAAAGTGGATGATATTTTACCTACTGCTTGGGCAGAGTTTGATGCCATTATCTTTATAATGGCTACTGGAGCAGTTATTCGCAAGATTGCACCACATTTAAAAGACAAGGCTACTGACCCTGCAGTTCTGATTATGACCCTTGACTTGCAACGAATTATTCCTCTTCTCTCAGGACACTTGGGTGGTGCAAATGAGTTGGCATCAGAGATAACACAACAAATAAAAGGGTGTGTGAACTTTGTCACAACTGCATCAGACCAGATAAAAGTGCTTGCATTTGATATGTTTGCAAAAAAGTTTGACTATGCTATAAGTAATCTTAAATCCTTAGCAGAAGTCTCAAATGCTATCATCAACAAAAAACAAGTGCAAGTTGTAACATACCCTTGTATGATAAATACAGTCAAAGAGTTTGAGGGTTACAAGGAGGAGAATTTTGTATTTGTTGAGCCTGATGATTTTAGCACTATTAGCGACAAACTTCCAACAGTCTATATCACTCCACAAAAACTTTCAAACAACTCTTTGCAAATACATCCACAAAAGATAAGCCTAGGGCTTGGTATGAACAGAGGAACAAGCCAAGATGAGATAACAAATGCAGTCAAACGTTTTTGTTATGAGCACGGTTTAGATTTAACTCAAGTAGAAAAACTCGCTTCTTTTAAAGCAAAAAGTGATGAGGTAGGACTCTTAGAGTATGCAAAGAGTACAGACAAAGAGTTGGAGTTCTTTGATGGAGATGCTATCAATGCTTTAACTCAAAACTTTAGCCCAAGTCAAGCCACAAAATTTTTTAACATTAAAGGAGTTGCAGAACCTGCGGCACTTTTAGCAAGTCAAAATAAAACACTTTTTTTAAGCAAAAGAATTTATGGAGCCGTTACAGTTGCGGCTGCATTTTAAGGAAAAAATATGGGAAAACTCACACTAGTATCTACAGGGGCAGGTGGTAATCGCTACCTTACAAATGAGGCAATAAATGCCATAAAAGAAGCAGATTTAATCGTTGCTTACACAAAGTATGCCAAAGATTTACCTGAGCTTGTAGCAGACAAAGAGGTCTTTACAACACCTATGACAAAAGAGATAGAAAGAGTACAACATGCTATAGATGAGGCTGAAAAAGGTCGCACAGTGGCACTACTCTCCAATGGCGATGCAAATGTTTATGCCATGGGTTCACTTGTGGTTGAGCTTTTAGATACATATGATCTGTGGGATAAGGTAGAGTACTCCGCTCTTCCTGGAATTTCGAGTGTTTTAGCACTTGCGAGTGAAGTTGGAGCACCTTTGAGTCAAGATTTTTGTCTTATCTCACTCTCCGACAGGCTTACGGATGCTGCTCTTATATCTAAACGCATCCGTTTTGCACTTGAAGCCGATTTCGTTATATCTATATACAATCCTAAAAGTAAAAGTCGTCTTGAACCATATCGCGATATGCTTGAGCAGCTAAAAAATGTGGATGAAAATCGTATCATAGTTGTTGCTCGTGATTTAGGACGCAGTGATCAGACTATTATCATCACAACTGCAAAAGAGCTTGTACACGCAGGTGTAGAAAATAGCGAGGTGAATATGTCAACAACTCTGCTTATAGGTAACTCAACAACAAAACTTACAAAAGACGGTCGCGTTCTCACTCCTCGAGGATACTTAAATAAGTATGAGTTAAGTGGAGAACAAAAAGGGGAATGGGCTAAGGTAAACTAGAGCTTAGTCACGTTTTGCAAAGTTTATAAAAAGTGTCATATACTTTTTCACTTTATCTATCTTTGATGGGGTGATTTTTGCATCTTTTAAGTACATGTTCTCAAAAGTATAAAAATCTCCGTTACCTAACTCTTTTGTGTCCATTCCTATTCGTGGACGCATGAGAATTTCAGTAGTTTTTACTTCATGTCGAGGATTAATAGGTCTTATAAGTAGCTGCTCATCACCTAAACAAAGAGCTTTTCTTGCTTTAGCAGATGCGGCACTAAAAGATGTCACTCCTGCTATGACTTCGCAAGATTCATAAACATTCCTATTTTTTTCTTTAATAATATCTAACAAATAGTAGATACTCGAATAGACTCCCGCATCGCCTAAAGTGACAAAGCAGACAACCTTATGCTCTTTAAAACTTTTTAAAACAGTATCGGCCTCTTTCACCCAATCTTCATGCTTAAAATGCATAGGAGAGTAAACAGGAACTATCTTTCTTTGTATATTCAAAATATTAAGAGCTTCGCTCACTATTTTGTAGCTAATAGACTTAGTAAAAGAGTTATCACTACTTTTTGTAGGAACACATATCACTTCACACTCTTTGAAGGCATTGAGTGCTTTTAAGGTTAATAACTCTGGATCACCTGGTCCAAGAGAGACCATATATAGTTTTTTATTCATAAATGCAATTTTAGCATTATTGACTTAATTGATACTATTTTAGAAATAATTGTGTTTAATTGATGTCTTAGATTTTAGGGGCATTATAACCTTTTGGTGTTTAGCATACCTCTACATAAACTCCCTCTTCTTAGCCTCATACTCAGTCTCAGTTATTGCACCCTTAGAAAGCATTCCAAACCAATAATCCAAATCTTTAATTTTCTCTTCGCCCTCAAGTCTCTCATGAGCTTTCCTCTCACGTGCAACCCTCTCATCAACATCGCGCTGTTTTAACTCTTCTTCAATATTTCTCCAAGGACTAAGTCCTCGTTTTCTTCGACTCATTCGTATTATCCAGTCGAATAAAATAAATGGTATGGCAGGTAAAATAAAGTATATTAAAATTTTTGCAAAAATAAAAATATTGTGTGATTTAAATTTTAAATCTAACATCGAAGATGATATAAAATAATTTAATATTGTATTTTCACCAGAATCACTAATAAAAATGGCGAAGGTTATTGTTAATAGTAAATACATCAAAAAATACAAAAACATCCTCCCAATAATTCCACCGCCAGCCAAACCTTTTCCCACCGCTTTTGCCGTATTGTCGCTTATTATAAAACTGTCTTTTACCGCCATAATATTTTCCTTTGTGCTACTTAGAGTTTTTTTAGTTACACTATTATATCAAAAATTTTTATAAGGGGCTTCCCATCCTTTAGGATGGTCGAGTTTGAATTTTTACTGCATAAAAAGGTTAAAATCTTAGCAGAAGTCTCAAATGCTATCATCAACAAAAAACAAGTGCAAGTTGTAACATACCCTTGTATGATAAATACAGTCAAAGAGTTTGAGGGTTACAAGGAGGAGAATTTTGTATTTGTTGAGCCTGATGATTTTAGCACTATTAGCGACAAACTTCCAACTCTATAATATTTGCTTTTTTCAATCCACTATCAATGATAGTTTTCATTTTATCGCAGTTAGTTTCCATACAATCTATGGAAGCAGAGATATACTCACTATTTTTTAAGGTAGATTTATAATCAATGTATTTGTATCCATTAAAAGTAACTATCATATCAAAAAATAGTCTGATACCTCTCCCATTACCCTCACTAAATGGGTGTAAAACTGATCTGGCTACACTAATTCATACTTAGAATATTTAGTAATTCTGAGATAAAATATCAGTATGAATAAGGATAAAAACAAGATGAGAAACAGTAAATACACCAGAGAATTTAGAGATTCCAGCG